>ERZ772867.2140-NODE-2140-length-20051-cov-3.501350_pt1 | contig 20051 bp, 20 predicted proteins | sample MGYA00511341_ERZ772867 | MGnify/ENA primary metagenome ERZ772867 (study PRJEB29015, sample SAMEA2737707) | human gut metagenome | biome: human gut; feature: human-associated habitat; material: faeces | place: China | collected 2012 ... | reverse complement strand
GCCCACCACGCATTGACGCGGGAGCCAGCGGTAGGCACATAGACGGCAGCCCGGTGACACGCTGCACACCCCTAAAAGGGGACGCTGTCCCCTCTATGCCGGGTCAGGCCCCGGCATATTCACCCCTGTTTGCCCCGGAGCCACAAGCGCCACACAGGCCGTTCCAGTTCGCGGCGCCCGCCCAAACGCCCGCGGTACCGCCCGACAGGCCACAATAGCCCCAGTTAACCAAAGTAGCCCAGGCCCACCACGCATTGACGCGGGAGCCAGCGGTAGGCACATAGACGGCAGCCCGGTAGCCGTTTGTAGAGCTTGCGCCCGATCCGGCGTCTACGGGGTACATGTTGCCGTCTGCGTCGATCTCCACGTCTTTCTCGTACATCCACTGGCCCGTCTGGGTCGTGGGCATCGTCAGCACAATAGGAGAGCGCACAGCGTCGGCTGTAATGGAGGTAGCGATCTGCGCCGCCTGGCGGAAAAATACCAGCCTGTGTGTGTAGGCGGTATCGGTCAGCACCTGCTCGGTCAGCTGGTCGGCGCTGATCGCATAGCCGCCCGGCTGGCACTCCAGCAGCTGGATAATAAAAGGCTCCTTGCCGGACGTGCAGCTGGTGGGGCTGCCGTCCGCGCCCTGCACATTGTCGCAGCTGCCGCTGTGCCAGGGCATGGTCGAAACTATGGTCTTGTCTTTCTCGGTGTCGAACGGCGTCTCCGTGTCCAGGTTCAGCGCCTTGTAGGCCGTGCCGTCCACGGTCACGTCCTCAACGCTCAAAATGCGCACCTTGTCGGCCTTGGCACGCATGGAGGCGACGCCGCGATCCGTGGAGGTTCCCGTCCCCACGTCACCGACGGACACGGTGCTGCCTACCAGGTAGGAGTTTGCCTGGTCGGCGGTCATAATAACGCGGGTCACGCCAGTTTCAGACACGGCGGCCTTGTACTGGTAGTTGTAGCCGCTGCACCCCTCCAGCGTGCCGGAGTTGCCCTTTTTGCCGTACTTGGCCCAGAACATACGCATACGGAACGCCAGATCGCAGCCGCAAATACCGCAGTAGTCCGCGCCGCGCTTCTTCCACTCTGCGCGCTGGCCGTCCATGCTGATAAAGTTTACAACTGCCAGGCCGGACGCGCTGGTGAGCTTTCCGTCTGCGCCACGGCCCGCCATGTATTTAGCGTGGATCACGAACGGGCGGAGGCTACCGTCCACCGCCACGCCCTCCGGCAGCGGCTTGTAGGCGTTGGCGTCTGCCAGGAAATAGGCGGGCGCAGCGCGGTAATAGTGATAATAATAATTATCGTCGGCGGTGTCGCACACCCAGCCTGTTTTCTGGGCAACGCCCACCATGCCGAACTTACCGGACAGCAGCGTCTCACGATCCACGCCGTTGACGCCCGCCACGGCCTTGACGACGGGTTCCTTGTTCTCGATCTCGTAGGCCACTTCTACGGCCCAGAACGCGCCGCGCGGGAAATAGGGGTCAACGGCTGCGGCGGTGTTCGTGCCCGGTTTCGTTGCCCCCAGTTCGGCGGACGCCTGGATCAGTTCGCCGTCCGGCGTGGCGCTGGTGGCGAACTTGTACAGCTTTGTGCCGTAGGTGTTGTTATCCCACAGCAGGGTAAACCAGCGGCGCACGATTGTGTCAATGTCTACGCCCTGTGCAATCAGCGCGGCGGCGTACTGCTGGAAAATTTCAGCGGTGTTTGTGCCGTCCAGGCGTGCGGCCCAGATCGCGTCCACCGCGCCGTCCGGCGTCCAGCCCTCTGCGGTTTTGGCTGCCGCCTCCGCCTTGACGCGCTCCTGGGCGGCCAGGGCGGCCTGTTGCTCTGTGGCGGTCTGATTGCCCGCTGCGGTCTGCTGGGCCTGTTCTGCGCCTTTCTGGGCGTTCTGGGCGGCGCTCTGGTTTGCTGCTGCCTGTTTCTGGGCTTTCTCCGCCGCTGCCTTAGAGGCTGCGGCATTGCTGGCGGCGGTTTCCGCCTGGCCTTTCAGCGTCTCGCAGTCCGCCAGGGTTTGCTCCAGCTCTGCCTGGTCGGCCAGAGCGGCCTCCGCCTTTTTCGTGGCCTCTGTGGCCTTGTTTGTGGCGTCCTGGGCGTTTTTGATTGCTGCCTGGGTGTTTGTTTCCCGTTTGCTCTCTGCTGCCTGGCGGGCCGTTTCTGCCTTTGTGCGGGAGGTTTCCGCACTTGCACGGGAGGTTTCCGCGTTCTTTCTGGCTGTTTCGTTGCTGTCGCGGGTTGTCTCCGCGTTCTGGCGCGCAGTCTCTGCGGCGGCGCGGTTCTGTTCAGCTTCAGCGCGGAGGCGTTCCGCCGTCGCGTATTCCTCCATGCTGGAGTTCAACGTGGCCCACTTGGCGTCGAAAGCGGTCATTTCGTTGGAGGACAGGATCGCGTTTTCGTTGCGGTTGCTGCGGCCTACCTTGACCGTAAACGTGCAGGAGGTCAAAACCTGGCTGCTGTCCTTTGCGCGGATTTCAACCTCGCAGACAACCTCACCGGACACGGCCAGCACCTGGTTTGTCAGCTCCACCAAAATGCGGTTGCCGTCGTCGATTTTGGCGGCGTTATACGCAAATTTTCCGTCGGGTTTCTGGAAATTTGCGATCAGATCAGCGTCTGCGGGCGGCGCGTACTCCTTGCCGTCCTCGACGATCAGCACGGAAACAAAGCGGGTGGCCTTGTCGCCCTGTTTGGCTTGTACAAGATAGTTTTTTCTCTCGGCCCCGGCGTCAATGTCAATTCGCGTAATAAGTACGGGCAGCTTTGCCATTTAGTCCTCCTGTTCCGTTGCGGCGTCCGGCTGATCCGCCGGGGCCTGGGTGTTCTGGGTTTCCTTTTCTGCTGCCAGCTCCTGCTGGAGCTGCTGCCGCTCTTTCTGCGTCTCCTGGGCCTCCCATTCCTGGACGGCGCGCAGTTCGTTCTCCAGTGTGGCGCGGACGATCACCGCCGGGCAGTTACTGGACAGGATCAAGTCGTGGATGTTCTGGCGCAGCGTCGCCGCTGCAAGGTTGATTCCAATTTTCATGTTGTTTTCCTCCTTTAAGTTCCGCGGTAGCTGCCGAAACCAGCCAGCACCCAGTAGCTGTTTCCATCAGTGCCACGCACGTTTACCCAGTCGCAATAAAGTGAGTTTTGGCCGTTGCATGGCTGGAGCTTGGAGCGGCGCAGGTATAAGACATGGTTATAATCATCTGGTAGTGACAAGTCGCCGCCTATGCCCACGCTTCCGCCAAATCTTGCGCTGCCGTTGCCCATTATGGCGGTTTTTTGGTTTGCGTCCTTGTCGAACAGAAATATGCCGCTGCCCTCTTTTTGGCGTGCCTGGAGGACGATTGCCTCCTGGCCGCCAGGGCCGCACAGGTGCATATTTGCGTAGCCGCTGCCAGAAATAGTAGTAGTAAAATACAGATTTGTGTCGCCGTTATATTTCAGTACCAGCGTGCCGTTTTTTATGCAAGCGTAGCCGCCGCTTTGCTCGTCGCCGGATTCAAACGCGCCCTTGGCTGTCACATTGCCGGAGGCGTCTAACTTAAAATTTGTGCTGTTAATTACTATCGTGTTGCTGTTAAAGGTCAAACGGCCAGTGTTTATTGTCACGCTGCTGGCGTCCATCGCAAACTTTGATCGTATGTTACCGCTTTGTACTGGCGTGGAGATTTTCAGCTTCCAGTCTCTCCACTGGATTTTGCCGTCCGTCTCCGCCTTTGTTGGCGTGATCTCGCACATCATGCCCAGGTTTGACAGTTCTTCGTCCAATAGCTCGTCGAAGTAGGTCTTTTCGTAGTAAATCCAGTCGGCGCTCACCTCGTCCAGTTTGAGCGCTGCGTTCTGGTTAAAGTGCAGTGTTTGGGACGCCCCAGATTTATACGCCCACACTCCAGACAGACGCGCCGCGGCTGATTGAAAAGGCTTTATGACTTTGTAGTAGCCGGACAATGTCAAGCACCTTCCGCGTGCCAGGTTCCACAGTGTCGTGTCGGCTATTTCCCGGGCGCTAAATACTGCTGTTTCGCTTGCCGAAAACGCCATAGTTAGCACGCCGCCAGATGCGGAAACGTGCGTTGTCCCTATGGTCTTGTCCTCAAAATTCTGGTATTGCAGGAGGTTGCGGCCAGACAGCTGCGCCGAAACTTCCAGCGTGATCTGTTCAGCGGTCTGGCTGATCGCGCTTTTCATTTCGTCGGTGGTGCTGTACTCGGTCAGCTTGCCGTCGGTGTAGTCCTGTGCCTCCTTTTTGGCTGCATCCGCCTTTTTCTTGGCATCCGCCGCCGCTGCCTGTTTGGCTGCCGCCTCTGCCGCTGCGGCTTTCGCCTGGGCGTCGGCTGCTGCGGCTTTTTCGGCGGCAGCTTGGGCTGCGTTTGCCTTTTCCTGGGCGTCTGCTGCGGCGTTCGTCTCGGCGTCCGCTGCGGCCCGTTTGGCCTTGTCGGCCTCTGCGGCGGCTGCGGCAGCGTCTGCGGCTGCCTTATCGGCGGCGGCCTGGGCGTCGGCTGCGTCGTTGTTGGCCTTGTCTGCCGTCTCCTGGGCGGACTTGGCGGCGGCCTGGAGGGTGTCCAGTGACTTCTCGACGTTGGCTGTTGTTGCGTAGGTTTTGGAAACTTCCAGCGTGATCTGTTCGGCGGATTGAGTAATAAGGCTTTTTGTTTCCTCGGTGGTGCTGTACTCGGTCAGCTTGCCGTCAGTGTACTGCTTGCCAGCCTCCAGGGCCTTGTCGATTGCTGCCTGGCCGTTTGCAACGGTCATGTAGGTTTTGGAGACTTCCAGCTCTATGCTTTCCGCCAGGGCGCTGATCTTTACCTCTGTTTCTTTTTTTGTGAGATAGTCGTCTTTCAGCACTTTCTTGGTTCGCTTTGTGGCGATTGCCACGGCGTCGGCGGTTGCCATTTCCGCCTCGGTCTTTTGCAGCTGGGCGAATGTCTGCTTGACGTTGGAGAGTTCCGCCTTATTTGCCAGCGGGTCGTCCGGGTATTCGTCCAGCTTGACTATGCGCTGCTTTTCGCGCTCGTCGGCCTTTTCAGACACCAGCAGCACGGCGTCGCCCAGGTCATAGGCCAGGGCGTTGTATTTATTGCTCTGGGCGGCCAGGTCTACCAGTTCCGCAGTATAAGCGCGGGCCGGGGTGCTGGCCTCGTCCAGCCTGGCCTGGGCGTCCTCCAGCAGCGCAGCCGTTACCGTGTAGCGCTCGTCGCGCCATATCGACGTTATAACCTTGTCACTGTACTGGTGGTTTTCTATGTAGTTCTGGCCGTCTCGCCAGAGGTGCAGCCCGTCTTTTCCTATGGGAATAAGGCGGGTATAAAATCCATAGCTGGACGTTTTAACGCCCAGGCTGCGGAGGTTCAGTCGTTCGATAAAATATGCGCCGCGATCCCGGCCCCGCCGGGTGTGGAATTTCAGCCGCTTGTTTACGGCGTCGATCTCCAGCTCCAGGCGGTAGGTGGTTACAATCTGCTTCACGACCTCCCAGGCCGTGGTGTCGTCCTCTTTGCGGATCGTGCGCTTTTTGGTTATGTCGGCGTCCGCCTCTACCGTCCAGCCCGTCCCCTCCAGGGCAAACTCTGCGGCAGCCTGGACGGTTTGCTCTACGGTTTCAAAACCTTCAAACGATGCGCCCTCCAGTTCTTCAGATCGGAAGAGCAGTTCTTCGATGTTGAGGGCGCACGACACCTTGCGCCAGGCGCTGGTGCTGCTTTTCTCCACGGCCTTTACGACGTACTCCTGGCGATCCGTGTGGATGTAGCACTCTGCCAGGAGTTGGGCCAGCCAGGGGCCGCTGGTGGGGTAGAAAAAATCCAGTGTTTCGTCGCCGTACTCCAGTGTGCGCTGGATGTGCGGCGATTTTATCCCCGTGAGGTTCGCCAGCTTCTTGTGGTTTCTGTCGTACAGTTCCAGCAGCAAAGCTGCCCGCCTCCTTTCTTAGAGCCATAGCGGTGTATATTCCACCGTTACGTCACAGTTTGCGCTGTCCCAGGTGATTGTCCGCTGCTTGCAATCCATAGCGGGCAGCGCCCAGAGCGTCACGTCTGGGGCTTTATTCTGCCCGTCCTGGGTAATTAGTCCCGTTGTGCCGTCAATAACAACACTATGCCCGGATTTTAGATTTTTCACGACCAGATCATGGACGCCCCAGCCTGTCATAGTGAGCGCGGCCACGTCTGCCCGTGGCGTGATCGTGAGGACGCACGCTGCCGGGCGGGAGCCGACGCGGTGGAGCGTCGCCTGGGTCTGGCCCGTGTAGGCCAGCTTTACGGGCGTGTCCTGGAGCCAGCCCTCGAAAACTGCCTTGACCTTATAGGCTTTCGGCGTGATCGTTTTCTCTGGCTCAAAGCTCACCAGGTAGCCTTTGTAAACGCCTTTGTAACCGTCCAGCACCAGCTCGACGGGGCCAGGGAGACAGAGGCCGTGCAGCGTGGACGCGGTGTGCGTTATTTCGTTGCGGTTGTCGCCCCGGATCACCAGCTCCACCGTGCAAGTGCCACATTTCTGCGTCGCCGGGTCACTGATCGGGGCCAGCATACCGTCCGGCCACTCATAGCCCGCGCCGTCCTGTGGCGGGCCGAAAGCGACGGTCAGCTGCGTGGTGCGGTAGCGGGCCAGGTTTTCGCCGTTAATTTTCATTATCTGATCCTTTCCGCCTCGTCGGCCAGGGCAGAGGAAACGCGCGGGGTCACTTTTGCGGTGAGGTCGTCGCCGTCCAGCTTATTCTCGACGTAGACCACAACACGCATGGCTTTAAGCGCTGCGGTTACTTTGTCGTCCAGCATTTGCTCCAGCTGCGCGTAGAACGGGGCCAGAGGGAGGATCGCCTCCGCGCCAGCCTCGCCGCCTACCATGAGGCGGGAGCCGTTGACGCCAAAGGCGGTGGGGTTCTTCATAATGCCGCCCGTGGCGTACCAGTCGATACTAAAGGACGGCACACTGGGCGGGTTGAGGGAAAAGTTACCGCTTACGCGCGGGTGCGGCATTGCCAGGTGCGGGAGGCTCCACGAAAAATTGAAAAAGCCCTTGATCTGGTTTATTGCGTTGCTTACCGCGTCGCGGGCGGAGTTCATCCGGCTGCGGATCGTGTCCAGGATATTGCCAAAGCGGCCCCCGGTCATGCTGTTTATAGCGTCGTAGGCGCTCTGGTAGTTCTGGCGGATCGCCGTCATGTAGGCCGCTACCACGCCGCGCACGCCGCCGCCGTGGCTGCTGTACGCTTGCTGGATCGCTGCCAGGCGTTGCTGGGTGTTGCTCTGCATATTTTGCAGGGCGGTTGCCATTGTCTGCTTGACGCTCTCCAGTTTCTGCTGGGTATCAGCGCGCACGCTCTGGAGCTTGTTTCCCACAGTCTGCTGGATGTTCTGCCAGGTTTCCGTGGTTTTCTGTTTGGCCTCGTTCCATTTCGTGCTGATCGTCTGGCCGATTTCCTGCATTTTTGTGGTGCAGTTTTCTTTGAGGTCGGCCAGGTGCTGTTTTGCGGTTGTGATTGCGTCGCCCACACCCTGGGCAAAATTTGAAAATACTTCTTTCGCCTTGCCTATGGCCGCGTCCACGCCCGCGCGAAATTCCTCGCAGTTATTGTAGGCCAGCACCAGGCCCACGCCCAGCGCCGCCAGGGCGGCCACTACCAACAGAATAGGATTTGCAGCCATAACAGCGTTTAGTGCGCCCTGGGCCGCCGCCAGCCCGTTCTGGGCTACCGTGGCCGCGCCCGTGGCTACCGTATGCGCCGTGGTGGCTGCCGTTGCTGCAATTTTCTTGGCTGTTTCCCCGGTCAGTGCGCCAGCTGCCGCGCCTATGCCGTCGCGGATCAGCTTGTAGGCGTCAATGCCAGAGCGCACGCCCTTAACCATTGCCGTGAGGCCAGCAGTAGCAGGGGCCAGCGCGGCGACCAGTAGCCCGACGGTGACTATGTTCTGCTTTGTGTCGTCGTCGGCGTTCTGCAGCCACTGTGTCACGTCGCGCAGAATTTCGGTTACTTTCTCCAAAACCGGGGTGGCACTCTCCTGGATTGTGTCGCCCAGCTCTGCGCCCGCCAGTTTTAAGTTGTTCATGGCGATCTGCACGTTTTGGGCGTTGTCGGCCACGCCGTTGTAGGTGGTTTCCACCGTTCCCGCGCTGCTTTCGATCAAGTCCAAAAACTGGGAGTATTCAAAGCGCCCGCCCTGGATTGCGTCGGCCAGGTCTGGGCCAGCCTTAGTTCCGAAAGCCTCAATGGCTTTCGTTGTGGCGCTGGCAATATCTGGACAGGCCGCGATCTCGTCCAGCGTTTTCTGAAATTCCACACGGGCGTCTTTGCCCTCTGCGCTCCAGGTGCTGATCGCCTTTTTCATGCCAGAGAACGCAATCTCGGTGTTCACGCCGCATTTTTCCCACTGGGAGAAAATAGCGATAGAGGACGCCGTATCAAAGCCCAGCGCACGCATTGGCGCGCCGTATTTCGTTATGTAGGAAGTGAGGGTGTCAACACTGATGCCGGACGCCTGGGCGGCCACGGCCAGCTGATCCAACAGTGTGTCGTAGTCGTCCGCCTCTATGCCCGCGTCGCCCATTGCGCGCGATACCAGCTGCACCGCCTGCACAGCGTCGGTTCCCGTGATTTCCGAAAATTTCAGAAACTTAGTTGTGCAAGCCTCGGCGGCCTCGTCCGTGTAGCCGAAGCGGGTGTTTACCTCGCCCAGCGTGGAGCCTATCGTGTCAAAGTCCGCAGCAAAAGAGGACGCCACGTTTTTATAGGTCTGTTCCAGGGCTTCGGCAGCCTCTCCCGTCGCGCCCGTGGCTTTTATCACGTTGTCCGCGCCGTTGTCTACCTCGTCCCATGCAGCCACCGCAGCAGTGCCAGCGGCCACGGCAGCGCCGGACACGACGTTGGCCGCTTTCTGGGCTTTCTCCAGCTTGTCCGTTACCTTGTCAAGCCCTTTTGCAAACTCGTCCAGGGCGGCGTCTTTCAGCTTTTTGTTGGTGTCCTCCAGCGCTTTCTCCAGCTCCAGGGTTGCTTTTTGGCTGTTGTTTTCGGCTATCGTAGCCTTTTGGAGCTTGCCCTCGGTACTGCCGATCTGGCTGTCCAGCTTTTTCTGTTGGCTTTCCAGGTCTTTCACCTGTTTTGCCAGCTCCTGGGTGCTGTCGCTGTTCTCGCCCGTGGCCTTTTTTTCTGCCTCGTAGGCTGCTTTTGTGGTTTGCAGCTGCGTGGCCAGCTCCTGCTGGCGGCCTTTCTGGTCGCTCAGCACTTTGGTTAAGCGCTCCACCTCTGTGTGGTGTAGGCTGGTGATTTCTTTCTGGGCCTTGATTTTCGCGGTTAGTTCCTGTTGCTTGGCTTTCAGCTGGTCGGTGGTGCTGCCAAACAGCTTGGCCTGGGTGCTTGCCAGGCTGAACTGGCTTGCAAGCTCTTTCGTGCTGTCGCGGGCCGCTTTGAGGGCTTGCTGGTATGTGGAGCTGTTGGCCGATACCTTGACGTTTGCCCCGGCGCTCATGCTTTGCTCACCTCGCTATTTTTCGGTGTGTTCGATCTCGTAGGCGACGTACTCCAGCAGACGGCCCAGCGGTTCGCGCTGCGCGTCTGTGTAGCTTTCACGCAGAACGCGGATCGCCAGGCGTGTGACCGCCTCGACGTTCTGCTTGCAGATCAGCCAGCGGTCTGCGGTTTCGTCCACATAGCCCGCCTGGGCGTCCTGTTCCGCGTCGTAGTCGTCAAAAATTGATTTTTCTATAGGTTCCGGCGGCTCTGGCGACAAAGCCGCAAATTTTGGCAGGACGATCTGCTGCATAGTAAAATGCAGCGTTTTGGCTGCCAGCAGGAGGTCGTCCACGCTTTCGCTGTATATAACCCGCCGGGAGGTGTTGAAAAATTCGGCCAGCAGCTGCAAATTTTCGCGTACTGCCTGGCCGGAGGTTTTCGCCGCCTCGATCCGGCGCATATAGTCACAATAAAGGCGGGCTTGCAGCACCGTCACGTTTTCCGCTGTGCTGCAAGCTCCCGCGCGTTGTAGCTCAACCTCTGGGGTCAAGCCTCTTTCGTAAAATTTACCGTGATAGTCTCCACGCTCTTGTTTACGCGCTCCATCACATAAAATTCCAGCGCCGCAAACTCGGTGAGAATTTGCGACGGTTCCAGCCCGTATACAGGGGCCAGCACGTCGTCCAGGGTAAACTGATCGCCGTACACATGACAGACGGCCTGGGCCATCTGTTCAAAGTGCTTGCGGCGGTAATTCGTCGCGCTGTCCAGCGCGTCCTGTACGTCGCAATAATCCAGGTACGCCTGAGTGTCGATGTGATCCGGCAGGAAATACTGTTTCTGATTTACCACAATGCTGCGCTTTGCCATTTTTTACGCCCTCCTATGCTTTAGCCAGCCGCGCTGGCGGCGTACTCCTGTACCTTGCCGAACCACGCCTTGATCGCGGCAGCGGCCCCGGTGTCCTCTGTTGCCAGGTTGGATTCGTCCACGCGCACCTCGTAGAGGTGTACGTCTTTGCCGTCCACCTTGTCCATTTTTTCGCGCTGGTAAAACTCACCCTTTACGGTGTTGGTCTGGGCGGTCTTGCTGGCGGCCTCGGTTTCGTAGTTTTCCTCGTTGCCCTGGGCAAATCTGCCGCAGTACATCCAAACAAAATCAAACTTGCCGTTCAAGCGGCGCACGCGGTAGCCCAGGGCCACCTCCGGCGCTTCATCCTCTGCGGACTTGAGCAAAAAGCCGTTGAGGTACGCCTGGCCGAAAAAGGCGGCGCGATCCGCTGCGGCCAGGGTGTTGACTTCCAGCTCCACGTCCGTACCCTCATACGCCTGGAGCATGCCCTCCACGCCGTCGTCGCTGTACAGCTTTTCAGACGTGAATTTGTCGGAGATTTTGGCCTTGATCGCGCGGGCCATCTTTACGGGAGTGCCTGCGGTGTAGCCCTCGGTGTCGTTCTGGGTGACTTTCGCCACATATACGTCGCGGAGGCCACAATAGCGGTGGCGCACCGTGGTTTTGGGTTCGCTCATTCTTGGCTCCTTTCTTCATAAAAGAGAAAACGCAGCGGGCGGATATAGACGCCCGCCTCGATCCGGGTCTGCTGCTGGTCGGTTCCCTGGTAGGAGGCCCCGGCGTTGATTAGCAGCTGTTTGATTTCTTCCCGCAGGGCTTCTTGTTCCTCTGTGGAGAAAATCGTCACCTGTAGCCCGGCTGTCTCGATTTCCAGCGCGTCGTCGCTGTGAGCCTCCGGCGTTTCCGCCAGGGGCCAGAGGGTGACGTGGAGGCGTTTGTAGCGCTCGTCGTACCAGCCCTCTTGTACTTTGACGCCGCGCTCTGTGATAGGCTCCAGGGCCTTGTAGGCGGCTGTGATAACGTCCATTATTCAAACCTCCCCAGGCGCTTGTCCAGTTCTGCCTGGTATTCTTCTTCCGCGATTTTTTGCAGCTGCGGCTCCACGGCCTGGGCGGTAGGCTCCACAAAATCGCGGGGCGGCATTTTCAGCGTGCCCCAGTTTACAAATTTCATGTAAAAATATTCGCTGTTGTCGTCCAGCGTCCAGCCCACCTTGGCCGCGTAGCTGTCGCCGGATTTTTTCGGGTTTTCTTGCGGCACGTTGTCGGCAGCCGGGCCGCCGGAGGGCTTAGACCATGCGCTGCCCGATTTTTTGTGATCGGCTGCGCGCGGTATTCGCCGGGCCATGTCCGGCTTTGCAATATCCGCGCCGCGCTTGACTATACGCTTGTCCACAGCGGCGCGGGCGTCGTCGCCCTCTGCCGCTTCCAGGGCTGCTACCAGCTCCTTAATGGCCGCGCCGTCCAGCTGTATCTGCATGGGCCGTCCTCCTGGGTGTCAACTGTTGACACTATGCCGTAAACGACGCAGTAAAGCGGATTTTGCCGCCGTCGTTTCGGGTAAAATCGGCGGTTTTCACCTCGTACTCGTCGCCGTCCAGCTCCACGCGGTAGGCGCGGTCATGCCGGAACAGGTGGCGGCGGATCGTGTCGGCCATTTCGCAGCGGCGCAGCTCCAGGGAGAGATCGCCCCCCTGGAGCCTTTCCTGGGTCTGGTCGCGGGTCTGGGCGGTGTTGTCTCGTACATCTGCCCAGGGCGTCCAGATTAGGGTCTTTTTTTCGCTGCGGCGCGGGCCGTCGCCGTTGACGCACTCGAAAATACGCACGCGCCTATACACTGGCCGTCGCCTCCTTGTCCTCGTACATTTCCGACACCAAAAGGGAGGATGCGGCCCCACGCAGACGATCCTGTGCTGTGCCGTACTTCTCCCGGTTGTCGTAGAGGTTCTTAACCGTCATAATCGCCAGCAGCCGCTGGCGGGCGGTCATGTTGTCGGCGTCAAAGCCGGGGATCAGTTCCTCCTGGCTCTGGACGGTGGCTTCAATCAGCAGCGGCAGCAGGGCGTCGTCGTCGTCGGTGTAGTCTATGCGGGCGTAGGCTTTCGCCAGTGTCAGCAATAGGCCCTTTGTTTCATCTTTCACCGATTGCGCCCTCCTTTGACTTAGCCCGCCACAGTGACGGCGATCTGGCCCTTGATGATTGCGGCGGTGTCCACGGGCTGGACGTCGAAACGGTCACGCACCTTGACGGCCAGCTGGTCTTTGTCCCATGCGCTGCCCGCTTCCTTGGAGCTTTCAATCGTCATAAACTCACGATCAAACAGGGTCACGGCCTCGGACAGATCGCCGCAGATCAGCGGGTAGGTGTTGGTCTTTTTGCCGGTGTCCACGGTGGTTTTCAGCACCTTGTTAGAGAGGACGTGGACGGCGTACTTACCAAACAGCAGCTGGCGGGTCTTGTTGGTGGGGTCGGGCTGCATGACGTAGTTGCCGTCCTTGTCTTTGAGCTTGTCCAGCCAGTTAAAGCCGTCCTGGTTCGTCCATACGCTGCTGGACACGGCGATAGCCGGATCAAGCATGACGTTGAAAATGTCTTTCAAGCCGTCCAGGTCAGCGACGGCCACCTCTTTGCCCGTGGTGATCTTGTCCACGCACGCCAAAATCTTAGCGTTGCGGGTTGCGCGGGTCTTTTTGGCGATCCACTTCATCAGATAGGCCAGGATGTTCTCGGCGGTGTCGGCCAGCAGCTCCAGAGAACACAGCATTTTGCCGCCCTTTTTGGTGATCGTGTAGGCGATTTTCGCAAACTGCGGCGTGTCAACCTCGGTAAACTCGCCGTTCTCGTCGATTTCCGGCCAGGCGGTGGTGTCGGCCTCTTTTTCGATGACGCGGGAGCCGCTCATGGTCTTGACGGGTTCGACGTTGACGTACTGCTCCAGGTTGTCGTCGCTGCGGCGCAGCTCCTTGATCCGGGTCTGGATGTCCTGGGGAACAGTGAGGCCGCCGTCCGGGTCGCTGTTCTCTTTCATGGCATCCTGGATGATCTGGCGGTCGGTGTCGTCCATCTTGCGGCGGCTCACGGCAGCGCCCAGGGCATTGACGACGGCCTGGCCGATCCGGGCAAAGGTCAGCGGCGGCTGCTTCTCGTCGTGCAGTTCCTGCTTCTTCTTTGCCTGGGCCTTGGCGGCGGCCTCGTCCTCGTCCTCCATAGACAGCAGGAGGTTAAAGGCGCGCTGGAGGGCGTCCAGCTCTGCCTTTTTGCTCTCGGCCTCGTCCAGTTTGCCGTCTGCGATCAGCTGCCGCACCTCGTCTTTAGTGGCGTTGATTTCGGCCAGTTTCTTGCGCATTTCTTCGTTCATGGTGTACTCCTTTGCTTTGTTTTTTAGGTTCCGTAGAGGTAAAGATCGGCCAGCAGGGCCTGTGCGCGGCTCTGCTGTGCCTGGGCGGCTTTCGCCGCGTCGGCTGTGTTGTTTTCCGCCCGCTTGGCGGTGGCGCTTTCTGCGGCCTCCTGGGCCTGTCTGGTGGCGTCTGCTTTTTCCAGCAGTGCGGGCGGCGTGGCCTTATAGCGTGCGTAGGATGCAGAGGCCGCCGGGGCGGCTGCTGCCGTTTCGTCCACGATCACGTCGAAATACTGGCCGATGTTAGAGCCGTCCAGCCAGGTTTCCGCGCGCATGGCCTCGCGCAGCTGGTCGCGGGTCACGCCCTCCGCTGCGTGAGCTGTGTAAATATCCGCGTAGTGGTCGCTCACCTTGTCCAGCCTGGCCGCAGCCTCGCGCAGCTCTGCGGCGTTGCCCGCCGTCCAGGCCCAGGGGTCGTGGATCATAACCTCCGCGCCCGCTGCAAGGTGGATTTCGTCGCACGCCATAAGCGGCATGGTTGCCGCGCTGGCGGCGATTGCGTCAACGTAGGCCACCTTGCGGCCCTGCCAGCGGGACAAAATGTTGTGCATTGCCACGCCCGCGTAGGCGTCGCCGCCGGGGCTGTTGAAATACAGGTTGATCTGTTGGCCCTGGGCGAGCGACGCCAAAAAGTCCGCGATCTGCTGCGGCGCGCGATCCTCCGGCCAGCTCTCGGTGGCTACAATGTCGCCGTAAAAGGTCATTGTGGCCGGGCCGTCTGCCTGGTTTTCCATGTCCAGGTAGCCGTAATTTTTCAGCTTTCCGTCCCTGTCGCGGGCGGCAAAGTCAAATCTAGGCATTTTCTGTGCCTCCTTTCTCGGTTTTATCGACGCCGTACTGTGCGCCCATCTGTTCCAGAGCGATCATGCCGCCGTTCGCCATCAGCTTATCGCCTCCAGGCGCGGCGCGCTTATCCACATAGCGCCGGGCCTCATTGGGGGAGTAGATCGACCCCTCGACGGCGGTTTTCAAGATTTCCATTTGCGTCTTGCTGTCGGTGCGCAGCAGGGCTTTTTCGTTGAACTTTACGCGGCGGCGATCCGCCGGGCCGTCCAGCAGTTTATAGGCCATTTCTTCCTCGTACTGCTTGATCGTGTACTGCATGGTTTCGACCTGGAAAGCGATTGTCTGCTGTTCACTGTTGGCATAGCTGCCGCGCTCGTAGTCGTTCAGCTGGTTTGGCTTAATGCCAAAGGCGGCGGCCAGTTGCAGCGCGCCGTACTTTTTCAGCTCCAGATACTGGGCGTCGGTCAGCTTTATGTCCATAGGCGTGAGCTTAAAGCCCAGCGGGACAGGCAGGATGCGGCCAGCGTTTGCCGGGCCGTTTCCCATTTTCTCGAAAGATTCCCGCAGCTTTTTCTGTCCTTTTTCGGACAGATCGCCCGTATACTCCAGGACGGCGCGGGCGGTCAGCCCGTTCTCGTACAAATCGTTGAGAAAATCCTGGGATGCTTGCTGTCCCTGGACGGTAGAGGCCAGGATCGCCTGGACGCTTTCGCCCGCCAGGCCGTTAAAGGTGTGGGAGGTCTTAAAGTGCAGCACGTCGTCGGAGCTGAAAACGTATTGCTGCCCGGTGTACTGGTCGGAGTAGACGTACCAGAGGCGGCCAGCTCCAGCAAATACGCCCGCGTCGTCGATTACGACGCGCACGCAGCTGGACGGCATGATCCATAGGTCTTGCAGCTCAATCTGTCCGCCGTATTTCTGGCGCAGGAATTTACGCCGGATATACACATAAGCGTTGCCGTAGTGGTTGCGGTTGTTTTCTACCGCCGTCCAGAACGTGGTCGGCGTCATAAGTGGATTGGGCCGCACGTCCAGGAGGTAGGCCAGCCTGTCGTCGGCGGGGTTCACCTCCAGCGGGCCGCCGTCGTCGTAGGTGTAGACCTTGATCGGCATTTTTGCCATAGTTTCAGACAGCAGTTTGAGACAGGTAAAATACGTTACATTCTCTACGGCTTTCGGCTTGTTTCTGCCCAGGCCCAGCCATTGCAAAAACTTTGTGCTGCCCAGGTGTTCCCAGCCGTTGCTTGCCGCCCTGGGTGCGGGCTGCACGTCCTTGGCCGTGGCCGTGATCGTCTCCGACTGTTCCTCCGGCGCAGCAGCCACGGCGGGCAGCTGCGGAGGTTCTGGGCTAGGCGGTGCAGCCCTGGAAAAATACCCCGTCATGCTTTTAATAAGCCATTGAAAAAAGTTCATTTTGTCGTCCCCGTTTTTGCTATGTGTTCGTTGTACATTTCCAACCACGCCTCCAGTGCCTCGTCGCCCGTTATGGTGTCGTTGCCGCACATTGCCACTTTCCAGGCGTCGATTATGGCGTCCACCGGGTCTATGCGCTCGGTCTGCATTTCCTTGTCGATCTTTGTCTCGCCGTAGTTGTTCGCTATGGTCTTGGCGTTTGCAATGCTCCAGGTCAGCAGTTCCTCGTCGCGGTTATACTCCACATTCCCGGCGTAGATTTCTAGACGAAAATCTTCCGTTGCGTCGGACAAACTGCGGGCGCTCTGGATAATATCCAGGCACGGCCAGCCCTGGGCCTCCAGATCGGACAGAAACGCGCTGGCGTTGTGCGGGTCGTAGCACACCATGCTGATTTTTAGGCCGTAGAGGTCTACCAGTACGGATAGGTAGGTTAAAATATATTTATAGTCGGTTTTTATGCCGCCCATTGTGTGAGTTACTGTTACCAGGCCGTCCTCCACCCATTTGTCGTAGGGCGCGTTGTCGCTCTGGACGTGCTGCTGGAGGCGCTGCGCCGGGATAAAGCTGTGGCTATGGATAAAATACTTGCGCACCCCGTCCACCAGATAGGGGATCAGAATAACGACGGTTGTTAAGTCGCCGCCGCTGGACAGGTCAAGCCCTACAAAACAGCGGCTGCCCTTAAAGTCGGCCAGGGTTCTGTCGCTGCGGCACGCGCGCCACTTCTCCATGTCCTGGATGTAGACGCGATTCGACCATTGCACCCATCTGTTTAACTGCTTTACCAGAAAATCGCGCAAATCCTCGCCGCCCATCTGGCGGGCTGCGTCGGCTATCGGGATCAGATTCTCCAGCGCGTCCTGGTCGTAGGCTAGGGCGGGGTTTGCTTTCAGCCAGTTTTGCGGCGTCCAGAGGTCGTCCTTTTCGTCCATTTCTGCGATATAACAGAATTGTGTGTCAATGGACGCCCCACCGCGCAAAATGGCTTTGCAATGCTCATACAGGGCAAAACAGGGCGATTTTTGGTCGAAACCAGCCGTGGTGATTACCGAAATAAGCGCAGATTTTAATTTTTTTATGCCGCCCTCCAGTAGTTTGTACATCTGGTTTGTGCGGTGTGCGTGGTATTCGTCCACGATCCCCAAATAGGGGCGGTGGCCGTCCAGGCTCTTTGTATCGCCGGAAATTGCTTTGATTGTTCCGTGCGTGAGCAAGCAATCTATAGTGTGGTTGTGCTCGTGAATTTTGAAAAGTTCGTTTAGGTCGTCGTCGCTGCGGATGAACTTTGCGACTTCTTCAAATACGATATTGGCCTGGTCTTGTTTTGTGGCCGTACAGTAGATGTGTGGGCACTGGTACGCCGTGAAATTGCCATAATAAGCGGCCAGTATGCCGTTTAGAAAGCTCTTGCCGTTCTGGCGGCCCAGCTGTACATAGGAGGTTCTAAAGCGTCTGTGACCCTTTCCTTTGATCTGCCAGCCGTTGAGGCTGCCCAGGATAAAGCACTGGAATGGGTAGAGGTGGACGCGCTGCTGTTCCTCGCCCTCTGCTATTGTGAGGGTTTCCGCAAACTCCAGTATGTCGTTTGCGGCTTCCACGTCGAAATAATAGCGGAACGGGGCCAGCTTGGCGCGCTCCAGATCGTCCAGGTGACGCTGGCAAGCCATCCGCACAAGCTCCCCGGCCACGATCCGGCCCGCCAAAACGTCCAGGGCATACTGTGTTGTGCGGTCTTTTACGGCCTTTTTCATTCCTCCGGGGTCTTTTCCTTTCGGAATTTTTCAAACTTGTTTGTTTTGGCGGCCTCCTTGGCGGCGGGGGCCACGATCCGGCAGCGCTGGGCGACGGACAGGCCAAAGTCCGCAGCGCCTTGTCTGCACTGCTTCCAGGCTCTGTCCTGCTGGATCAACAGGTCGTTCCGTTCCTGGTTCACTATCAGCGCCTCATCCCATATAAACCCGTCTATGATCTCGTCCGGGTTGTCTGCCGGGGTCGGCTTTCGTGGGATTCTCCGCTTGTAGGTGATTGGCTGCTTGTCCAGTTCCTCGGTGATCTGCACATACTGCTGCTCGGCCACGACCAGGCGGCCCAGAGCCTCGCAATCCACGTTTGCGAAAATGCCCATTTTCAGCAGTTCTGCAGCCAGGGTGTTGAACCGCTTCTTCTGGTCTGGTTTCAGCCATGACGGCGGCGCGATATTGTCCGCCGCTGCGATCAGTTCCCGGTTTTCTCGGTCTTTGATTTCGGCCTTTGTTAGATGCTTCTTGCCTTTCGCCACCACAAGGGCCGTCGGTTGTCGTTTTCCGGCCATGTGTGGGGCCTCCTTTTTGTGTTTTTGTTGCATGGACGCCCGCAAAAGCGCCCTTGGGGGAGTTTTTGGTGGGGAGTTTTCTCCAAAGTCTAGGGAGGGGCGACTAATCCGGCCCGCTCCAAAACTTTTTCATAGCCCCCCTCGCTCTCAAAGTAGCGCTTTCGCAGCTCCAGCAGCTTGCGCTGTGTCGCCCTCATGCTGGCGGGGCTGCGCTTGTATGCAGCCGTGATCGCTGTATGTGAGGCGTGGGCCAAAGGAAACAGGTTGAAGGGATCAAGGCGGCGATCCCAGGCTGTGTCCAGTTCTTCGACGTGGTGGACTTCGTCAGCGGCCAACAGCTTGTCGCACTCGTAAAACGCCCATATATCTATCCCGTCGTATATAGATATAATTACAGGGCGGATTGTCCGCCATTCCCTGGACACATAAAAGGCTGCGGCTTCTTTGCTGCGACACTGGGCATTATATGCCGTGTGGCGGCTCTGGTGCAGCTGTTCGCACCGCGCGCAGCGCTGGCGGTCTGCTGGTATGATAGCGCCACAACGGCAGTATTTTAGCAGCATGATCCGCGCCTCCTGGTTCCTCTGGCCCCCGCCTCACATATAGGCCAGGGCGTTATGGCTCACCCTGGCCGCTGTTATAGGAGGGCGCACAAACAACAAAGCGCCGGGCATTTCTGCCCGGCGTTCCTGCTTGTCCACGCTATCAGCTTACCACGGATGGGCCACCAGTAAAACCCCAGGTTTTCCCCAAACTTTCCCGCGTAGGCGCTTTTGGACTATCTGTGATAGACCCAAAGCGTCGCCTTTTTGGTTCTATGGGTATCCGCCGGGGCTGGTGTAGTTCTGGGTTTTGTGGTGCTTTTTGTGGTGTGTCGGTTATTTCCTGGGCGGGTGCAGGTGCTCCTGTTCCGCTTCATCGTGCCACGCCTCCAGCTCCTGGGCTGTGAGTTTCTGCTGTGCAGCTTCGACGCGCTGCTGGAGGGTGTGCCATTTCTCGACGCATTGCTGGCCGATGTGGACGGGCACAAGGGCGTACAAGATTGCGCCCGTGTCGGTGATTGCCTGGGCTTTCAGCCTGGCGTTTGTCCCGGCTGTTTCTTCGATTGCCTGGTAGGCGGCCACGACGGCCACGGCCTGGGTCATTCTGTCCGGGTCTTTGCTGCGGTGTAAATCCTTTTTGTGGTAGGCTTTCATGTGATCCTCCTTTCCCAGCGGCGGAGGCCGTCCACTCCAAACAGGAGGACGGCCAGGCGTTCGTTTAATTGTTTGCACCAGCGGGCCGGGCTGTTCTTCCCGGCGTTGAGCTTTTCGGCCACTTCCTCGGCTGTCAAGCCCTCCATGTAGCGGGCGCGGTAGGCGTCGAACATATAGGCGCGGCCCTTTTGGCGGGTTTCTTTTTCCAGTTCGTCCAGGGCGGCGTCCAGGTGGGCCAGCATAACAGCGGTGCGGGCCTTATTCTTGCGGATGGAGCGGAGCCACGCCTCGCCCTGGATTTCTGCGCCTTGGAGCCTGGCAGCGTCGGCGCTGTCTACGGCGCGGCCCTCGTAGCCTTTTAGGGCGCGGTAGTTCTCCATAAGTAGCGCGGTATTGTGGAGCGCTTGCTGTTGATCCTGTCGGCGCGCCTCTTTTATTGCCTTTTTCACGGCCTCCGCGATCACTGCCTCCAGGGCTGCCTGTTCCGCCGGGGCGTTGCCCGTTGCAATGGCTTTTATAGCTTTCTCTGTGTATGTCTCCATGCTCTGCCCTTTCAGCCGCTGGCGGCTCCTTATTTTGCGATTCTTGCCCGGCGTTCTTCCAGCAGTTTATCCACGCGGGCCTGGCCCTGTGCTGCGTATGTTTCGGCTATTTCAAAGCACACATAGC
>ERZ772867.2137-NODE-2137-length-20096-cov-3.171748_pt1 | contig 20096 bp, 19 predicted proteins | sample MGYA00511341_ERZ772867 | MGnify/ENA primary metagenome ERZ772867 (study PRJEB29015, sample SAMEA2737707) | human gut metagenome | biome: human gut; feature: human-associated habitat; material: faeces | place: China | collected 2012 ... | reverse complement strand
ACCCGGAGTAGAATCACTGTAGAGAGCACGAAACACGGTGTAGGGTGACTTTTGCCGGTTTTCGTCGTACAATGAAATCAATAAACCGCCGCCGGTTGAACAGCATCCCTCATTCAACGTCTTTGCATGAAATTTAATCGGCGGCTCAAAAGAATAAAATAAACAGAGGAGAAATCAACATGGTTTTGGAAAATGTCAGCCTGCCTTATTATACTGAAAAAGAGGACAAAGCAAACTCGATATCGCACCTTGTCGGAGTTATTTTCGGAGTGGCTGCAACCGCTGTTCTGCTCACGAGATCGCATGATATAGGTCACATAATCAGCTCGATAATTTTCGGTGTCGCTATGATTATTCTTTACAGCGGTTCTTCGATTTATCATAGACTTTCCCCGGGAAAGGCAAAGAAAATTGCAAGACTTGTTGACCATTCGGTTATTTTTGTTTTGATTACGGGCACAAGCATTCCGCTTATGATACTCGACGTGCTCCCCTATTACAAAGCCCTTGCTATCACCTGCATTTCGGTCAGCGTAGTGACGGCTGTGCTGGGAATAGTGCTGACATTTATAGATCAGGAAAAATATAAAAAGCTTCAAATGGTGCTTTACATGGTGCTCGGCTGGATGTGCATTTTTCTCTTTTATCCGATTTACAAATGCGACCCGAATGCACTTCTTCTTTTCGGTTTGCTCGTTCTCGGCGGCACAATTTATACGCTCGGCACGATTTTCTATTCAATCGGCAGATTCAAAAGATATTATCACTTTATCTTCCACCTTTTCATCCTCGGCGGAACGGTCACGCACTTCCTTGCTTTTTTGATTTGTTTGTATTGAGAGTGCAATAGTGAACATCAAGTTACAATTTCCGCACTTGCCTCTCATGCAGGGACGCCCACAAAGTTTCATCGACCCCTACAAAAATGTCATTGTCATAGCAAATCGTAGGGTGCGATGCCCACTGTCACCAAAGAAAAATGATAAAGTAACTTTAACACATAAAAAGCTTGCCTCCCCTTGCAATAAGGAGAGGCATAATTTATATCGCCGAATCAAATGCCGCTCTTATTGTCCTTGCCGGAACAATTTCAACGAGCGATTTAATATTTGAATTCAGGTTTTTATAGTTATGGTAGGGCACAATGCAGCGGTTAAAACCGAGCCTTGCCGCCTCCTTGATTCGCTGTTCGCAGCTACCTATCGAGCGTATCTCACCGCCGAGACCTATCTCGCCGAATGCAATAACATCATCACGAATGGGCGTATCCTTGAGACTCGAAATAAGCGCAAGCGCAACCGAAAGGTCGGAAGCAGGCTCGTCCAGCTTCAGTCCGCCGACAACATTGATATAAATATCGCAGTTGCTCAGGAAAAATCCTGCTCTTTTCTCGAGAACGGCGGCAAGCATCGCAAGCCTGTTATAATCAAAGCCGTTCGTCATGCGTCTCGGATTACCGTAGCCCGACGCACTGACAAGTGCCTGAACCTCGGCAAGAATCGGGCGTGAGCCCTCCATAAGACAGGCGACGCACGAGCCTGATGTGTTCTTCGGTCTGCCCGAAATCATCATCTCGGACGGGTTTTCAACCTCGCTGAGTCCGTTATCCTTCATCTCGAAAACGCCGATTTCATTAGTTGAGCCGTATCTGTTCTTGACGGCACGCAAAATTCGGTAGGAAAGATGTCTTTCGCCCTCAAAATAGAGCACTGCGTCAACGATATGCTCAAGCACCTTAGGACCCGCGATATTGCCGTCCTTATTGACATGACCGACAACTATCGTCGGAATGTTCAGGCTTTTTGAGGTCTGCATAAGACAGTTTGTGCACTCCCTGACCTGTGCGACACTGCCGAGCGAGGAATTCAGTTCAGAAACATTCATAGTCTGAATCGAATCAATAATGACAAGGTCGGGCTTTGACGCTCTCATATGCTCTGCAACGATTTGAACGTCTGTTTCGCAGAGGATAAAAAGATTTTCCGTATTGACGCCGAGCCTGTCCGCTCTGAGCTTGATCTGATGCGCCGACTCCTCGCCCGAAACATATAGAATTTTAAGCGTTCTGCCGAGGTATTGGCAAATCTGTAAAAGGAGCGTCGATTTACCGATGCCGGGGTCGCCGCTGAGAAGCACAAGCGAGCCTTTGACTATTCCGCCGCCGAGAACTCGGTCAAGCTCCTCAAGTCCGGTCTTATGGCGAACCTCGCCGTCACAGCTTATGTCGTTTATCATCTGAACGTTTGAATTGAAACCGACCGACGCTGTTCTGCCGGAGGCCTTTGTTTTTTCAGGTGCTTTAAAAACCTCTTCCATGGTGTTCCACTCGCCGCAGCCCGGGCAGCAGCCGTACCATTTGGCGCTCTCGTGTCCGCAGGCTGAGCAAACATATAAAGTTTTGGCTTTCTGAGCCATGTTATCACCTCAGTGGTTACTTAGATATTTTAACAGTCCGTCTGCAATAAGAATTGCAAGCTTCATTCTGTAGCTTTCGTCCTTAAGCTTCTTCCCCTCGTCGGAATTGGAAATAAATCCGCACTCAACGAGAACCGCAGGGATCTTCGCATGATAAAGAAGATAAATTCCCGAGCCTGATTTTTTAACGACCCTGTCATTTTTCCGCTGCAAAGTCAAGGTTACCGAGGTCTGAATCGCTTCGGCAAGCTCCTTGCTTCTCTCATCATTTCCCGAATAAAAAACCTGTGTGCCGTGCTGAGAGGAGTCCTCAAATTTGTTCTGGTGCACGCTTATAAAAATCGCGTCGGGATTTTTCCGCATCAATTCAAAGCGGTTGTGAATATCCGAAATTTTTCTTTTTCTCAGAGAATCAAGGCCGTCGTCACAGGTCATGACGTCCTGCGTTCTTGTCATTATAACATTAAAGCCGTAAAATTTCAAAATTTTTTCGAGCTTCAATGCGATATCAAGGTTGATGTCCTTTTCAACGGTTCCGTCAATTCCTATCGCTCCGCCGTCGTCGCCGCCGTGCCCTGCGTCAACGATTACCGTTTTCTGCGTAATCGGCATTGAAGAAGCCTCGGCAGCGGAAAAATTAGCCATGAATGTAAGATAAAGCATTGCGGATAATATTATAAGAAACGCAGTTATAATTGCGATGATGCTCTTTTTTCCGATTTTCACGTTACCACCTCATACATAAAAAATATGCAAACGGTGAATGAACTATGAAAAAAATAATGACTCCTCTGCTCGGGATTCTGACGGGCGTTGTGAATATTCTAATCGGCTCATGCGGAGGAATTGTTGCTGTTGAAGCACTGAAACTCCGCGGAACAAATCAGACAAAATCGCACGCAACGGCAATAGCGATAATTCTGCCGCTGACTGTGATAAGCGCCGCCGGCTACCTGATAAAGGGTCAGGTCAGGCTGAGCGACAGCTATGTTTATCTTATCCCCGGTCTTATCGGCTCGGCAATAGGTTCACTCCTACTCCCGAAGATACCCAAGGACGTGTTGAGCAAGGTGTTTTCGGTTTTTATAATCTACGCAGGAATCAGGATGCTGATGAAATGATACTTGATATTATTGCCGGAACAGTCTCCGGAATTCTCGGCGCAATGGGCTTCGGCGGAGGCGGAATCCTTATTCTCTACCTCACGCTTTATAAGGATATGCCGCAGGCGGTTTCGCAGGGAATTAACCTTATATTTTTTATCCCCTCCGCAATATTGGCAATTATATTTCACATAAAGAACGATCTGATTGATAAAAAGGCGGCATTGACCTACATCGGCTACGGTCTCATCGGCGTTGCGCTCGGATTTTTCCTGCTAAACCGCCTTGAGGACAAAACGCTGAGAATAATTTTCGCCGTTATTCTCATTCTCGTCGGCGCAAAGGATCTGCTTCTGCCGAAGAAGAAAAGCTAATTTCATCTGACCTGCTCGGTACAAAAATCAGGAAATCATCTTTTCAACACAAGCACCTTATCAAACAAAAGCTTCAGCAATACGCCGATATAGAATCCGATAACATTCAAAATCACGTCATCAATATCGGGGTGACCCATACCGAAATAATACTGCGAAGCCTCTATCGCCGTGCTGAGAACAAACGGCAGGATGACAAGAACGGTTTTCAGCCCTCCCCTGTTCAGCCTGTGGCAAATGAGATAGCCGAGCGGAACAAAAATCGCAATATTTCCCAGGAAAAGAATTAGCCGTTCATAATCAAGCGCTCCCGAAAAAAACGTTACTCTGAACACATCGAGCGGATCGAGGTTCGGCTCAACACGCTCTCCTCCGGGAATCCTGCAAATGAAGAAGCAGTAAACCAGCACAACAATATAGAATAAAGTAAAAGCAACAGAAACAGCCGAATAGAATTCATCATACTGCTCGGTTATTTCTGCGTCTTTTTTTATAAATGCTTTTATTCGCTGATATGCCGTGACAACTATCAGCACAATAAAAACCATACCGATGCTGTCGTAATAAAACATATATTCCCATGCCGAATTGAAAATTAAAAAAGTGCCTTTCAAAAGCATCTGAGCGACAATTGCACACATGACCCAAAATGCCGCAGAAAAGCAAGCCGCAAAAGAGATAACCTGCATTTTTATTTTTAAAATATCGGCAACAAATGTAAAAATAAGCGTGAGCGAAAACGTCAATATAATCTGAAATGCGAGTCTGCCCGTGAACTGCATACCTGCATATGCCGAGATGAGCATAAAAGCAACGCAATACAGCCCCGAAAAAAAGGTTTTAATTATATTTTCTGCCCTTGCTTGCATTTTTGTTTCTCCTGTAATCAAGATAGTCCTGCAAAATAATAACAGCGGCAACAGCATCAACAACGTTTTTACGCTTCTTTCCTCTGACGTTATTGTTGCTGAGATACATATGAGCGGAAACGGTCGTCAGTCTCTCATCCCAAAGATCTGTTTCAATGCCCGTTGCCTCGGAAATTCTCTTTGCAAATTCGGCACATTTCTGCGCTCTCTCGCCTGCCGAAGAGTCCATGTTCTTCGGAAAGCCGACAACAATAAGCTCCGGCTTGTGAATTTTTGCAAGCTCCGATATTCTCTCAAGCACCTTCGGCTCATAGCCTTGCTTGATGACCTCCACGGGATGCGCAAGACTTTCAAGGCGGTCGCAAAGCGCTATGCCCGTCCTCGCATCACCGTAATCGACAGACATAATAACCATGCAACCGCCTCCGTGTTATTATTTATTGCTTGACTTTTGTAAAAATCCTATTGCTCGCCGCCGTTGCTTTCTGTCGCAGGAGCTGCGGAGGTGGCGGGCTGATTTGATTTTGTTGATTTTTCTTCTTTCTTGTCGTCGCCGCTATCGTTTGATGAATAGTAGTGACCCGTGCAATACTCGGGAACATTGTCCTTCTTGTACCAGCCTGTGGCCGTTGAATAGCAGCTTGAGGAAGCGAGCTTACCCGTATCGGTACAGTATTCCTTCCGAACCGCGCCGTCAAGATCCTCAAAATCCTTATCGGGAAGATCCTCATGTATTGCGTCAAACACGGTCTTGTAAACAGCACCGGCAGGGTTACCCCATGTGCTGATATATTCGGGAATATCATAGCCGTACCAAACCGCGGCAACATAATAAGGCGTTCCGCCGACGAACCACTTATCGTTGTTATCATCTGTCGTACCGGTTTTTGCAAAGGTATCGAAACCGCTTACCTTGTAGCTTGAGCCTGTACCGTAGGAGCTGGTTGTAACGGTCATAAGAAGATGTCTCATAACCTCGGCTGTACCCGTTGAAATAATCTGCTCGCCCTTATTGTTCCTGTTGTCTATAAGAACCTTGCCGTTGGCATCCTCAATATAGTAGAAAGAGTAGGGCTTGTAATAGTAACCGCCGTTGCCGAAAGCAGCATAAGCCGCAGTCATTTCAAGCGATGTTGTTCCGTAGGTCATTGAGCCGATGGAAAGCGGAGCCGCGCTCTTATCCGACGCCTCAACAGCGGTTGTGATATGATATTTATTTACAAGGTAGTTATAGGACTCGTTTATGCCTATCATATTGATAACGATTCTTGCCGGAATCGTGTTGAGCGATCTTGCAAGAGCGTTCTGAACAGTAACATTATAGCCCGAGCCGTAGCCGCCGTCGGCATTTCGTGTTCTCCATCCGCCGTAGCTGACAGCGGAGTCAAGAAGATAGGACGACCATGTGATCTCGTTCATCTCAATTGCCGGACTGTATGATGTGAGCGGCTTGATTGAAGAACCGGGAGATCTCGGAGACGAGCTTGCTCTGTTGAGAACTCGGTTGCCCTCCTTAACGCCTGCCTGACCGACAATTGCAACAACTCTGCCCTTGTAGTCCATAATCGTGATAGCCGACTGTGCGTTTTTCCTATCCTCAAAGCCCTTTCGATTTACATAAATATCCTCCGCCGTTTTCTGAACATCAAGATCAACGGCTGTGTAAATTCTCAAACCGCCGCCGTAGATGGCGTCACGGGCTTCATTTGCGGAATAGCCGAGATCACTCTGAAGTCTGGCGATAACGTCGTCGATAACATAATCGACATAGAAGCTCTGGAACTCCGATGAAGCCTTTGCATTCTCCTCATTTTTGCGTCGCTCAAGCTCCGCCTCGCTGGGGACATAATCATCATCCGTTGTATAGATAAGGTGATAGTTAACGGCTTCGTCATATTCCTTCTTGGTAATCTTCTCCTGGTCGAGCATTTCATCAAGGCAGTAGATTTGTCTCTTCCTGTTATTCTCGGGATTGTTGATCGGGTCATAGGAATACGGCATCTGAGTAATCGAAGCTATAACGGCACATTCGGCAACGTTAAGCTCATCGACAGACTTTCCGAAATATGTTTCGGCTGCGGTCTCAACGCCGTAACAGCCCTGTCCGAGATAGATCGTGTTGAGATAAGCCTCCAATATCTGATCCTTGTCAAAATTCTTTTCAAGGTTCAGCGCAGAAAGAATCTCGTTATATTTACGGACGTAGGTTACCTGATTGTTGCCCGTAATGTTCTTGACAAGCTGCTGAGTTATCGTCGAACCGCCCTGGTCGTTCTGCTTAACGAAAACGCCGATGGTACGAATCCAGTCAACACCGTGGTGGTTATTGAATCTCTTATCCTCAAGGGCAATGAAAGCGTCCTTCATCTGCTTGGGAATCTTGTCGAAATCGACCCAGATACGGTTTTCCTCACCGTGCAAACGCAAAACCTCGATCTGCTTTCCGTCGGAGTCCTTGGCATAGAGGAACGAGGTCTGGTTCTGATTGTTCCTTGCACTCTCAAGATTGATAACGGGATCGCCTGCCACAACCGTAACTGCGTTGATAAAAACATAGCCCAAGCATATCACGAGTGTAAAACAGAATATAGCGAGCAACGAGATAAAGAAAGCGCCTGCATTGGATAAATCGTTCAGTCTCTTTCTTTTCTTCTTTTTTGCTGCGCCCGTTCCTTTCTGCGGCATATAACTACCTCCTTGAATTTTCACTGAAAACAGAATTTAATTCTTCTTTAAACAGAGTTTAATTCTTCTTTGATTTGATATATTTCTCAACTTCCTCACGCTCGGAATAGGGAATCTTTCCTCCGTTTATTTTTATAAAGGTTTCGTTTCCTTTTCCTGCGAGAACAAGTATATCGCCTTTTTGCATATGGGAGAGCGCATAAACTATAGCCTCTCTCCTGTCACGGATTATCATATATTTTCCGCCTGTCTGACGGATATAGGAAGCGATCTCCTCGGCAATTTTCACGGGATCCTCCCTGCCGGGGTCCTCCGTTGTCAGAATTGAAAGGTCTGCTTCCCTGCCTGCAACAAGTCCAAGCTCCTTGCGGCGGATTTGATTTTTTTCGCCTATCGCGCCGAAAAGGACAATTATCCTCTTGTGAGGATATGCCTTTAAGGTGGAAATAATGTTGTGCATACTCAAGCCGTTGTGGGCAAAGTCGATAATAACGTCAAAATCATCGCTGACGTGAACCGGCTCAAACCTTCCCGCAACGCTGAAGCTGCGGAAAACATCTTTATGTTTTTTTACCTCAAAGCCGAGCACCCCGCAAACAGCCGCTGCGGCAAGAACATTATAAACGTTGAAATATCCCGGCATTGATGCCTCAATACAAAACCTTCCTTCTCCGTCAATGCAGTCAAAGGAAACGCCGAGAATATCCTTGCTTCTCAGAAGCTCAACATTCTCCGCCCTGACGTCGGCATCACCGAGTCCGAAGCTTGTAACGTCTGCCGATGAGCCTTCAAGCATATCCGTGTATGCCGGGTCATCAACATTTACAACGGCATGCCTGCACATCTTGAAAAGGAGCTTTTTGCTGTTTTTATAATCCTCAAATGTCGGATGCTCGATTGTGCCGATATGGTCGGGAGCAAGATTCATAAAAACGCCGACCTCAAACTGAATCCCGTCGGTTCTGTGCATTTTGAGTCCGAGTGACGAGGCTTCAATAACGCAGTATTTGCAGCCTGCGTCAACCATTTTGCGAAAAAGTCTTTGAAGCTCGTAGCTCTCGGGGGTTGTGTTCTTCGTTTCCTCGGAAGCGTTGCCGTATGCGGCTCCGTTCGTTCCGATTATTCCGCACATCTCGCCCGAGGCTTCAATCAAGGCTTTCACAATATGTGCCGTTGTCGTTTTACCCTTTGTGCCCGTTATTCCGACGACCTTGAGCTTTTCGCAGGGTCTGCCGAAAAAGTTTGCCGAAGCAATTGCAAGAGCGTGCCGCGTATCGTCGGTGATTATCTGAACGCAGTCCTCGGGAAGTTCTACCATGTGCTCGGCAAAAATACATCTGCAGCCGCCGTCGTAGGCACTGCGAGCAAATTTGTGCCCATCGGTAACCGTTCCCGAAAGGCAGAAAAAGCACTTGCCCTCGCCTGCATTTTTTGAATTGTATGTAATGTCAACAATATCAGTATTCTTAAAATTATCGCAAGAATAATCTATACCGTTGAGAATATCACTTAAAAGCATAAAAGCCTCCGAAAGACCTGTCAGACAGCCTTTCTCAAAAGGGCGTCCGGCGGAATATCCTTTTCACATTCAAAGCTGACCTTCATCATCGGATGGGGGGCTTTATCTATTTTCTCTCCGTTTTCGTCTCTCAGGTCGGTGACCGTAACCTCGTAGGGTTCGACTCCCCGCTGAAGCACCTCAAGAACTTCACCTTCAAAAAATCTGTTCCTCTGGCGGCAGAAAACACGTCCGTTCTCGGAATAAAGAACCTCCGCCATAACGCTCCAGTCCCTCTTGTAGCCGCCGTCGTAATAGATCTGCGCGTTATCCCTCGGGTGCCCGAAGTAAAAGCCCGTGCAGTATTCGCGGCTGCTGATTTTATACATCTCGTCTACGACCCATTTTTCAGGCTTGTAATCATCGGTCGGATTTTTTAGATATCCGTCGATAGCCTGACGGTATGCGTTGGTTATAACCGAGGTATAGTATGCCGATTTTGCTCTTCCCTCGATTTTAAAGCTCGAAATACCGGCCTTGACCATTTCGGGGATATGCTCAATCATGCACATATCCTTGGAATTAAATATATACGTGCCGTTCTCGTCCTCGTCGATCGGGAAATATTCACCCTCACGGGTCTTTTCCATCAGGCTGTACTGCCAGCGGCATGGCTGAGCGCACTCTCCCCTGTTGGAATCACGGTTGACAAGATAGTTCGACAAAAGGCATCTTCCGGAGAACGAAACGCACATTGCGCCGTGAACGAAGCACTCTATCTCAAGCTCCTTCGGGGTCTTTGCTCTGAGCGTTGCGATGTCCTCAAGGGAAAGCTCTCTCGCCGTGACAACCCTTGTTGCGCCCATGTTGTACCATTCGTTCGCCGAGGCATAATTCGTAATTCCCGCCTGAGTCGAGATATGGATATCAACATTGGGTGTGTATTTTTTTGCGAGCGTCATAACGCCGAGGTCGGAAATGATGAAAGCGTCAACTCCTGTCTCTGCCGACTCCATAAGAAAATCGGGAAGTCTGTCAATTTCATCGTTTCTCGGCACGGTGTTGCAGGTCTGATAGACCTTAACGCCCTTTTTATGTGCGGCATCGACCGCCGCCTTGAGCTCCTCTGCGGTAAAATTGGCAGGTGCGGCTCGCATTGAAAAAGCAGAACCGCCGACATAGATAGCATCCGCTCCGAAATAAAGAGCACGCTGAAATCTTTCTGTATCCCCTGCCGGAGAGAGAAGCTCGGGAAAAGCTGTTTTAATATTACTCATAAATCCTCTTAATCAGTTGAGCTGTTCGCCTTGATGATAAGAACAAGGTTGTTCTTGTGCTCCTTGAAGGTCGAAGCGGTGTAGATATTGCCCGCCTTATCGTGAGCGAAGAAATAGTAATCGGTATCCGAGGGATAAAGCGCCGCTCTTATAGCGTCTATTCCAGGGTTACAGATCGGTCCGGGGGGAAGTCCCTTGACCGCCGATGTATCGTAAGCGCTGTAGTAGATTGCGCCCTGAGCCTCGCCGACAGTCGGAGTTACATAATTGCTGATGTAAAGAGCCGTACTGTCACAGCCGAGCGTCGGGTAGTCCGCCTGATGGTTAAGACGGTTATGGATTACCGAAGAAATAACCTTCATCTGATCCGTGTTTGCGGCTTCCTTCTGGATAATGGAAGCTATTGTTATAATCTCGTCTCTTGAAAGTCCAAGCTCGGCGGCACGCTTATCGTACTCGTCCTCCCACTTGGAATTGAAGTTATCAAGGAACTTTGTGATAACATAGTTCGGATCCGCATCCACATAGAAATCGTAGGTATCCGGGAAAAGATAGCCCTCAAGCTTCAGATATCTGCTCTTGTTATCCATAATTTCATTTATAAAGTCATAATTATATTTGCCGGTTTTCATCGCCGTGAGAACCTTTGCGGAGTTGCAAACATCGTATTTCTCAAGCTTTTCAACGATCTGAGCTGCCGTCCAGCCCTCCGGGAAGCTGAGCGAAATCGAATCGGCCGTAACCGGAGCCGCCATGATATCCTTGAGCATACCCTCAACGCCCATCTTGCTGTTGAGATAATACTGACCGCTCAGATATGTTCCGTCGTCAAAGCCTCTGAACTTTGTAAATACCTTGCAAAAGGCCTTGCGCTTGATAAGCTTATTATCCTTGAGAATATCAATTATCTGGCTGTAGGTTGCGTCGGCAGGGATATCTACCGTAACATTCTCGTCGCTCCTGTTGATTGCGAGCATATCTCCGAGGCAGGTGATTCCGACATATGAAAGCAGGATGGTTGAAATAAGAATGAACGCAAGAAATCCGACGGCAGCCTTACCGCCGACTTTTTCGATTTCATTCTTAACTTTTTTGACCGCATTCTCACGGGAACCGTGCATTACCTGGTGAGCCTTTTTCTCCATGTGCTTATGCTCAGGCTCGGCAACGGGTTTCTCCTGCAAATCGGGTGACCTGCGGTGTTTGGGATAATTTGAAAAATATATTCCGCCGGATTGCGGCTTGGGTTCCTCGTTCTGCGGCGAATCGTCAATCAGCGATTCATCTATATGAACAACGAACTTTTTCTTTTCCCTTGGCGGCTGTGAAGCCTGCTCCGGCTCATCGTTCCGATTGATATGCGAATACTCTTCAATGAGCTTGTCAATATCGTAATCGGAATATTCTCTGCCGTTCTCGTCTTTCATATTCGTCCTCCTTCTTCAATCAACAGGGACACTGAAGAGATTCTTTTATCTTCTTCGCTTTACTCTCGTTTATAAGACAGGCTGTGATTTTTTCCGAAAAATCAATCGCAGCTCCCATACCCTTGGCAGTAATAATTTTTCCGTCACGGCAGACATAATTCTCGCTTACGTCTGCGCCCTCAAGCTCGTTTTCAAAGCCCGGGAAACAGCACGCCGTCTTGCCCTTGAGCAGACCCATATGACCGAGTATCGACGGTGCGGCGCAAATGGCACAAACATACCTGTCGTTATCGGCGCAGTAGCTCACGGTATTTTTCACGGTCTGAGACTTCTCAAGATTGAGCGTTCCCGGCATACCGCCCGGAAGAACGACCGCCTCAAGCTCGCCGTCAAGTCTGACCTCGGATTCGTCAAGATCGCAGAAAACCGGAATATTGTGCGCTCCCGTGATGAGCTTTCCGCCCACGCCGACGGTGCAAACCTCAAGCTCCGCCCTGCGCAGGAAGTCAACAACCGTAAGACCCTCGATCTCCTCAAATCCGTTTGCAAGAAAAACGTAAATCATTTTATTACCTCTCAGTCAAGATACATTCCGGAATAGAAAATATCTTCATCCTTGATAAAGCTTTTTGAATTATCGTTAATCGGGTAAAGCATACCACATTTAGTAGCTTTGAACCCCATATCTGTATTATTATACACTAAAGGAGCATGAATGTAAACATTTTCCGCCCTTAAATTTTTAAATAAATCCAAAATAATTGTAAAATTACTGTCAAAATCGGTCAAAATCTCCTTGACAACGGCGCTTTTACCATCCGTAACGGTAAAGGCAAGAAAACCGTTTTCGCCGTCGCAAGAGTATATTTCGCCTCCCGTGCGCAAAAACTCCGCCACGGTATATTCCGTCGTTTGCATATCAAAGGCAAAGCATTTCATTGACGAAAGAAGCTCTAATCGTCTTTTTGCCACTGATTTTATGTCCGTTGTTTTCGTTGCTTTAAATTCTCCCGAGGTGCCCTTCAAAGCAAATTCAGCTCTCTGCATTTTCGGAATAAATCCGAATTTTGCATAGTAACCGTAAAGACTCTCCTCGGCGGGAACAAGAAAGATCATGTCAGTTTTATTCTCGGCACAATATTTCTTTGAGTATTCGATAAGTCCGCCCATAAGTCCCTTGGAACGAAACCTTCGAGACGTACAGGCGGCATAAATATACCTGCACGAAAGTCCGCCGACGACGCCGTTCAAAAGAAAAAGCATTGAAGCGAGCACACCGTTTTCAAAGCTGCCGATACAAAGCTTATTCGGGCAGTTATCCAAAAAGAATTCAATATAACCCCTTTCGTCACCGAAGCACTCATGCCACAATGCAATTATATTCTCTCTGTATTTTTTGATATCAACAATTTGAATCATGATACCGACAAACCTTTCATTTTGCGACAGCCGAATATTTTTTAACCAAAAATTCGGGGTGATACGAAAGCTTAGCGCTTCTCAAGCCCTCCGAGCCAACGTCGTCCTCACGGTTTATGAACTCATAATCCGAAAGCAGAGTCTTTGCGAAAAGCTGATTTATCATCGGATACGCTCCCCTGATATCGGAATATGCCTTTTCAAAATGAGTATCAAAGGTATTGTCGTTCAGCCTTTCGCCGAAGGTAAACGCAACAACCTCTCCGTCGATTCGAAGCACTCCGCCGATGCCGCCGATTTCTTCAAAATGGGCAAAATTAAGGCGCAAAACCTCACGCTCGTCCTCTATTCCCTCCCTGTCCTTTTCGACATTGAGGGTATACCATTTCTCATTCATGGCGATACAGTCGTCAATATTGCTTCTGTTAAGCTCCTCAAAGCTCCAGTTAAACGTTCTTTCAAAATAGGCTATGTGATTCCGCTTACCGTGATATTTCTTGCCGCCGAGCGTTGCGAGCTTCTCACGGGAATAAACATAGTCAAAGCTGTCGCGTTCCTCAGTGAACTCATATTTTCCCGGAAAAAGCTTTTCGAGAATTTCCGTCTCATGCTTTTCAATCGTGGAAAATTTAGGATAATCAAAATAAGGAACCATTTCGCGCAAAGCTTCTTCGCGGTTTTTACCCTTCGGAAACGAATATGAATTGTATTTTTTAATTTTTACAACAAGGCAATCCGAAACACTGCCGATTTCTCCGCCGAAAAATCTGCTCCAGCCTATAAGGTTGCCGGGTGTGAAATCGCAGCACTCCGTTCTTCTTTCCGAAATTTTCTCTTTAATCCATTTAATGTCATCAAAGCCGGGTTTGTGAAAGGAATAAGTCATAAAACCTCCGTGGAAATAATAGAGTATATTTCGTCTCCTATGGACTCAATACTTCTCGGGCTGTCACCGTCGTTGCATTTAACCACATACCAGCCCATTTTCTCTGCGGCGTCGAGTGCCGCGTCTCTGCATTTATATAAGTAATCGAGATTGCTCTCGTGAATATCCTTTTTTGTTTCGTCGCCGTGATATCTCTCGGACATCATCTTCTGCGAAATCTCAATCGGCATATCAAGATAAATTACCGCATCGGGCTTCGGCACACCTATAAGTCCGTATTCAAAATTCTCCAGCCATTTAAAGAACTCCGCTCTTTCACTTTTTTCAATCTTAGTCGCCTGATGATAGGCATTGGAGGTAGCGTATCTGTCGGAAATAATGATATCTCCGTTATCGTAAAAGGATTTCCATTTCATTTTGTAATTGGCAAAACGGTCAACGGCATAGAATGCCGAAGCGGCATAAGCGTTGACGTCGCCGGGGTCTTTTCCGAAATCGCCCCTGAGATACATTTTTACAAGTGCGCTCGATTCGCTGTCGTAATCGGGCAGCTTAATCCGGTGAACATTCTTTCCGTTGAGCTTGTTTTTAAGACACTCGATTTGCGTGGACTTTCCGCTTCCGTCCAGTCCTTCTATAACGATAAGCTTTCCTTTCATTGTTAACTCACCTCCGCATTATTATAACAAGTTTTCAGAATAAATCAATAACAAAAGGTTACAAAGAGGATTTTGGGAGACATTTTTATCGCTTGTGCAACATTATTTGCCCGTGCAGGGGCACCGAGATTGTTTCTTCCGACCTTGGGTCAATGTGGGCATCGACACCTTAAAATTTACCGACCTTAGAAATATTCTTTAATCAATCCGGAGCAATACGGCAATAGAGAAAAGGGTATAAAGTTGCGACAACCTTATACCCTATCTGCTATTAAGTTTTTTCGTTGGTTTATGTAGCCGAACTATTTTCAGCCTTTTTTTCGGTTAAATCACTTTGCCAAGCCTGCAAAAAGCTTTACGTTATCAAAGCAGCACTTATACTTGCCCTGCTCGACACCGTGAATAATCTCGCAGACCTTATCGTTATACGGGGTCGGGACACCGTACTTCCTGCCGTATTCGCATACAACGCCGTTGATTGCGTCGACTTCGCAAAGTCTGCCCTTTTCAAGATCCTGAAGCATACTTGCCTTGAGAAGTCTGTGTTTCTTGATGCAAATCGGAATAAGTGCAAAGGAAATCTTCTTCTTGATTCCGTTGCCTTTATAATAAAGAAGCTTAACAATGTCCTTACCCTGAACAGGCTCAATCCTTATACCTGCTGCGTTTGCAACGTCAATACATTCCTTGATTATATTCTGACAGCAGACTCTTGACTCCTTATTCTCCGCCGCATCGCCGAAGGTTCCGCCTATTACAGCGGACATGCCTGAAAACGCACTGTTAATCAGGAGCTTTGACCAACGAACACCCATGAAATTGTCCTCAATCTCAACGGGACACATTTTTTCAAGCAGAGCCTTAACCTGCATGAGCTTTTCATCTTTTTGGCCGTTCATTCTGCCGAGGCCGAACGACATACTGTCGGGTTCACTCGTAAGCTCCGAAACGCCCTTGCCGTGGAGAGTTGCACCCCATGCGACAGTACAGCCCATTGTTCTGTCCTCGCCGACGACCTTGGAAACCGAAAGCTCGGGAAGTCCGTTCTGAAGTGTGCAGACGATACAATCGTCGGTCATGTTCTTCTCAAGATTGCGAAGAATATTTTCGTTATCAAGCTGCTTTGTGAGCAGGATTATAAGCTCATATTTCTCGGTCATCTGATCGGGAGTGAGCGCATGAACGGGAACTGTCATGTTGACTGTGCCGATAATTTTCGCTCCGCCCTTGTTCATTGCATCAACGTGTTCCTTATTTCTTGTGATAAGGTCAACGTCAACGCCTGCCTTTGAAAGATATGCGCCGAGAACCGTACCGAGCGAGCCGGCGCCGTAAATTGCTGTTTTCATTATAATGCCCTCATTTATTATGATTTTATATTCTTGCTACACCCGAATCACGAGCCGCCTGAGCAACAGCCGCCGCAACGGTCTTGCCAACACGGGGATCAAACGGTTTCGGAATGATGTAATCCGCTGAAAGCTCCTCATCGGAAACAAGACCTGCAAGCGCCTTTGCCGCTGCAATCTTCATTTCTTCATTGATATCGCTTGCACGAACATCAAGCGCTCCACGGAAAATTCCCGGGAATGCAAGAACGTTATTGATCTGGTTTGGGAAGTCACTTCTGCCTGTTCCGACAACCGCTGCGCCTGCCGCCTTGGCAAGATCGGGCATGATTTCGGGAACGGGGTTAGCCATGGCAAGAACGATCGGATCCTTAGCCATCGACTTGATCATATCCTCGGTAACAACGCCGGGAGCGGAAACGCCGATAAAGATATCTGCGCCCTTCATCGCATCGGCGAGTGAGCCTCTGAGGTGGTTCTTGTTTGTGAAGTCCGCAATATCCTGCTTAGCCGGCTTAAGGTCGTCACCGTCACAGATTATACCCTTACGGTCGCACATGATGATGTTGCCCATACCCATGCTTGTGAAAAGCTTTGCGATCGCAACGCCTGCCGCACCTGCGCCGTTGAATACGGCTGTGCAGTCCTCAATCTTCTTGCCGACGAGCTTCAAAGCATTGATAATTCCCGCCGAACAGATAACTGCGGTGCCGTGCTGGTCATCATGGAAGATAGGAATATCGGCTTTTTCCTTGAGCTTTCTTTCAATCTCAAAGCATCTCGGAGCGGCGATATCCTCAAGGTTGATTCCGCCGAAGCTGCCGCAAAGCAGAGCAACGGTGTTTACAAATTCGTCAACATCCTGTGTTCTGATGCAAAGAGGGAAAGCGTCAACACCGCCAAACTCCTTGAAAAGAACGCACTTGCCCTCCATAACGGGCATACCTGCCTCGGGGCCTATATTGCCGAGACCGAGAACAGCCGAACCGTCGGTGATAACGGCAACGAGATTTGAACGGCGTGTAAGCTCATAGCTCTTATTGATGTCCTCCTGAATTTCAAGACACGGCTGAGCAACGCCGGGTGTGTAAGCGAGCGAAAGGGCATCCTTGTTATCAACCTTTGCTCTTGCGATTACTTCTATCTTACCCTTCCACTCATAATGAAGCCTCAGGGATTCCTTTGCATAATCCATTATAATTGTCCTCCGATCAAATTATTTTATTTCTCCCACGGGAATACATAGTTAAGCTTGAGGTCATCACGAACCTTGTTCATTTCAGCCTGAACGGATTCGTTTATCGGCACGCCGGAATCCTTTCTCTGAAGCCAAACGTTGTACTCCTTCTCACCTGCCGAGAAGATATGGTCATGACCCGGTGCCTTCTTGGAAGCACGAACGGAGCGAATAATCTCGCCTGCCTTTTTCCTTGTCTGCTCCTCGCCGAGGAAGTGATCCGTATCAATAGCTATAAAGAAATGACCGAGATGATAAGGTACAAGATTGCCGTTTTCGTCCTTGCCGTCAAGCATCTTGCCGTAGTTGCCGTCCTGGAGAGCAGCCGAAAGAAGCTCGATAACCATAGCGTAGCCGTAGCCCTTGTATCCGCCGAGAGCCTCGCCGATACCGCCGAGGGTCGTCAAAGCGGCTGTTCCGTTACGAATCTTTTTGAGAGCTTCGCCTGCGTCGCCCTCAACGGGATTGCCGTCGATATCAATAACTGTGCCCGGGTGAACAGGCTCGTCGATTCTTGCATAATACTCAATCTTGCCGTTCTGCGTAATTGATGTTGCGCAGTCGATTACGAAATTAAAATCCTCATCGGTCGGAATACCGATCGTGAGCGGGTTTGTTCCGAACATACCCTCAACGCCGAAGGTCGGAGCAACAGACGGACGGGCATTTGTACCCGTGATACCGATACAGCCTGCCTTCGCAGCCATTGACGCATAGTAGCCCGCAATACCGTAGTGGCAGGAATTACGAACGGCAACCATGCCCATACCGTATTCCTTAGCCTTTTTGATTGCCATTTCCATCGACTTGTAGCCGATGACCTGACCCATACCGTCATGGCCGTCAACAACAGCCGTTGTCGGGGTTTCTTTAATAATCTCAAAATTCGTGACAGGATTCTGAATTCCCGCTTCGATTCGGTCGATATAAATCGGCTTGAAGCGGTTGCAGCCGTGGGATTCAATTCCTCGTCTGTCCGATTCAAGGATAACGTCAACGACGATCTCGCAGTCCTCGGCAGGAACACCTACGCCCTTAAATGCGTCAACCATAAAATCATGCAATGTTTTCCAATCACAAACAACTTTGCCCATAATAAAACCTCCTATGTAAAATAAATAATTTATAAATTAAGATTGATCTTTATCAATCAAAATCGTCCTCCTGCGCCCAGTTGCGCGAACGCTCAACGGCACGCTTCCAATCCTCGCAGAGCTTATCCCTGACCTTCTTGTCCATTTTCGGAATAAATACCCTTTCAACCTCACGGTTCTTTTCTATCTCCTCGGGCGTTTTCCACATTCCTACGCAGAGACCTGCGAGATAAGCCGCGCCGAGTGCCGTTGTTTCGACTGTCTTGGGTCTGTTGACAACCGTTCTGATGAGATCCGCCTGAATCTGCATCATAATATTGCTTACGCTTGCGCCGCCGTCAACTCGGAGCTCGGAAAGAATTATATTTGAATCCTTCGTCATGGCTCGGAGAAGGTCGGTCATCTGGAAGCATATTGATTCAAGAACGGCACGGCAGAAATGAGCACGGTTAACACCTCTTGTAAGTCCTACAATGGTTCCTCGGGCATACATATCCCAGTAAGGTGCGCCGAGACCGGTGAAAGCCGGAACAAGGAACATTCCGTTTGCGTTCTCAACACTTTCGGCAAGCTCGTCAACACGGGGCGCCGTATCGACCATGTGAAGCTCGTCTCTGAGCCACTTGATAACCGAGCCTGCGTTGAAGGCACTGCCCTCGATCGAATATGTAGTCTTGCCGTTGATGCTCCATGCAACGCCGGTAAGAAGATTGTTTTCCGAACGGACTCGCTTTTCGCCGGTGTTCATGAGCAGGAAGCAGCCGGTTCCGTAGGTGTTCTTCGCCTGACCGGGATTGAAGCAGGCCTGACCGAACAATGCAGCCGGCTGATCACCGATCGCACCGCAGATGGGAACACCCTCAAGCTCCTCAATACCGATAATTCCGGGGGCAACTGTGCCGTAGATCTTGCTCGACTCAACAGGCTCAGGAAGCATACACATAGGTACGCCGAGCTTTTCGCAAAGGAACTCGTCCCACTGAAGCTTGTCAACGTCAAAAAGCATCGTTCTTGAAGCGTTTGAATAGTCCGTGACGTGAACCTTGCCGCCTGTAAGGTTCCAAATGAGCCATGTCTCGACCGTTCCGAAAAGAAGCTCGCCGTTCTCGGCTCTCTCTCTTGCACCCTCGACATTATCAAGGATCCACTTTATTTTTGTTCCCGAAAAATAAGCGTCAATAAGAAGTCCGGTGTGCTCACGGATATAGTCGCCGAGTCCCTCCTCCTTGAGCTGTTCGCAAAGCTCGGCGGTACGGCGGCACTGCCAAACGATGGCATTGTATATCGGCTTACCCGTCTCCTTATCCCATATAATTGTTGTCTCACGCTGATTTGTTATACCTATTCCCGCGATTTCCTTAACATCAAAATCACCTGAATTGATAACGGTTGAAATTGAATGCATCTGACTGTAGAGAATATCCATCGGGTCATGCTCAACCCAGCCCGACTTCGGATATATCTGCTCAAATTCATTCTGTGCCTTGGAAACAATGCGTCCGCGCTTGTCAAATACTATTGCACGGGAACTCGTTGTTCCCTGGTCAAGTGCTAAAACATACATAAAATTTTCCTCCCTATATAATTAAGGCACTGCCGCACCGATTGCGGTTCACGCCTTGCTTGAATCTTTACCCTGCCGCGCAATTTGCACGACTCAATTTGTGCGGGATTGCTAAAAAAAGAACGGAAAAACAAACTGTTTCGAAAAACAGCCGATTTTCCGTTCATTGAATACGTTTCATATAATAACCGCCGCCCATTTTCAGGCATTTGCACTAAACGTGCAGTGTTGCCTTAATCA
>ERZ772867.2115-NODE-2115-length-20214-cov-4.454090_pt1 | contig 20214 bp, 16 predicted proteins | sample MGYA00511341_ERZ772867 | MGnify/ENA primary metagenome ERZ772867 (study PRJEB29015, sample SAMEA2737707) | human gut metagenome | biome: human gut; feature: human-associated habitat; material: faeces | place: China | collected 2012 ... | reverse complement strand
GATAAGAACCTGAAGCAGGTGGAAAAGGACATGGAGGGCGTCTACCTGAAGGTGCCCGATGAGGTCAGCGAGGAAAAGTGTGACATCTGTGGGCGGAATATGGTGGTAAAATCCGGCCGCTTTGGCCGGTTCCTGGCCTGCCCGGGCTATCCGGAGTGTACCTTTACCAAGCCGCTGGTGGTGCAGATGCCGGGCCGCTGCCCTAAGTGCGGCGGGCGGCTGATGAAGCGCACCGGTGTCAGCAAGAAGACCGGCAAGCAGTATACCTATTACTGCTGCGACCGGCTGAACGCAGCCGACGAAAGCCAGCGCTGCGACTTTATGACCTGGGATGTGCCCACCAAAGAGGATTGTCCTGTCTGCGGCCAGACCATGTTCAAAAAGTCGGGGCGCGGCTTCAATAAGCCCTTCTGCATCAACCCGGCCTGCTCCAATTTCCTGCCGGAGGATCAGCGGGGCTACCGAAGAAAGCCCAGCGAGACGGCGGAGGAAGACGGCGCACAACCCTCTCAGGAGGCTGAGAAGCCCGCCTCGGCGGAGAAAAAATCTGCTGCCAGAAAGACGGCCAAAAAGATGGCGGGAAAAAAGCCTGCCGCGAAAAAAACGGCCGCTAAAAAGAGCACAACCGGGAAAGCCGCCGCCAAAGCGGGAAAAAAGGCGGAAAAGGTGGAAAGTAAGGAGTAATTCATGCAAGCAACTGTGATCGGTGCGGGCCTTGCCGGATGCGAGGCCGCGTGGCAGCTGGCCCAGCGGGGCGTCTCCGTGACGCTGTGCGAGATGAAGCCGGAGAAAAAAATTCCGGCCCACACAACGGACTATTTCGCGGAGCTGTGCTGCTCCAACTCGCTGCGTTCAGACCAGCTGGAAAACGCCGTGGGCCTGCTGAAGGAGGAACTGCGGCGGCTGGGCAGCCTGATTATCGCCTGTGCGGACGCCACCCGGGTGCCCGCCGGCGGCGCGCTGGCAGTAGACCGGGAGGGCTTTTCCCGTCTGGTGACGGAGAAAATCAGGAGCCATCCCAACATCACCCTGCAATACGGCGAGGTGACGACCATCCCGGAGGGGAATGTGGTGGTGGCCTCCGGGCCGCTGACCTCTGACGCGCTGGCGCATACGCTGGGCAACCTGCTGGGGGGCGACACCACCCTGAACTTTTATGATGCGGCGGCGCCGCTGGTGAGCTTTGACAGCGTGGACATGGACTCTGCGTACTTTGCCTCCCGCTATGATAAGGGCACGCCGGACTATATCAATTGTCCCATGGACAAAGAGGAGTATCTGGCCTTCTGGCAGCAGCTGAAGGACGCGCAGGAGGCAGAGGTGCACGGCTTCGAAGACGGACAGGTTTTCGAGGGCTGCATGCCCGTGGAGGTGATGGCTCGCCGTGGGGAGGACACCCTGCGCTATGGGCCGCTGAAGCCCCGGGGGCTGAAGGACCCCAAAACCGGTCGGGAGCCTTACGCTGTGGTGCAGCTGCGCAAGGACAATGCCGACGGCACGATTTATAATCTGGTGGGCTTTCAGACCCACCTGCGCTGGCCGGAGCAGAGGCGGGTATTTACCATGATTCCCGCATTGAAGGACGCAAAATTCCTGCGCTATGGGGTGATGCACCGCAATACCTATCTGGACTCCCCCCGGCTTCTGGACCGGTATTATCGGCTGAAAAAGGAGCCGCGAATCTGCTTTGCCGGCCAGATGACCGGCGTGGAGGGATATGTGGAGTCCTGTGCCAGCGGCTTTCTGGCCGGAATGGAATTGGCCCGCCGCCTGCAGGCGCAGCCCCCGGCGGATTTCCCGCAGGAGACGGCCATCGGCGCACTGGGCCTGTATGTCAGCAACGAGTCGGTGGGGGTGTTCCAGCCGATGAATATCAACTTCGGTATCATCCCGCCCCTGGACCACCGGGTCAAGGGCAAGCGGAATAAAAATGCCGAGCTTTCTGCCCGTTCTTTGCAGATCATTGACCGGATGCGTCAGGAGGTGCTACCCGAATGAAAATTATTGTAGATGCCATGGGCGGCGATCATGCCCCGCTGGAAATTGTCCGGGGCGCCCTTGCCGGGCAGAGGCATTGGGGTGTGGACATTGTCCTCACCGGCGACGAGGCGGCCATCCGGGGCGCTGTCAGCCAGTGCGGCCAGAGCGAGCTGCCGCAGGGGATGGAGATTGTTCCCACCACCCAGACCGTGGATATGTGCGATGACCCGGCTACGGTGTTCCGCCGCAAAAAGGATACCTCTATGGGTGTGGGACTGACCATGCTGCGGGAGGGGAAGGGGGACGCGCTGGTGTCTGCCGGTTCCACCGGGGCGCTGCTCACCGGAGCTACCCTCATCACCAAGCGGATTCACGGCATTCGCCGGGCCGCCATGGCGCCGGTGATTCCCACCACAACGGGCCGCGCCGTGCTGATTGACTGCGGCGCCAACGCCGAGTGCACACCGGAGTATCTGGTGCAGTTTGCGTATCTGGGTAATTTTTACGCAAAGCATGTCCTGCAGCTGGAGCAGCCCCGTGTGGCGCTGCTGAATATCGGCACGGAGGACAGCAAGGGCACCGACCTGCAAAAAAATACGCTGGAGCGGCTGCGGCAGGCGGACGCTGCGGGCCATATGCACTTTATTGGCAACATCGAGGCCAAGGAGGCCATCAAGGGCGGCTGCGATGTAATTGTCACGGACGGATTTTCCGGCAATATTCTGCTGAAAACCATGGAGGGCGTCGGCTCCTTTGCCGGCTCCGCCCTGAAAGGAATGTTCAAAAAGAACCTGCTGACCAAGCTTGCGGCGCTGGCGGTGATGCCGGGCCTGAACGAGTTTAAAAGCAAGCTTGACCCCAACAAGGTGGGCGGCACCGCCTTCATCGGCATTTCCAAGCCGGTCATCAAGGCACACGGCGCTTCCAATGCAGAGGCCATCGAAAACGCCATCGGGCAGGCGGCGCAGTTTGCCTCCAGCGGTCTGATCGAGGCCATCGAGGAGCATATTGAAATCATAAAAATTGAACAATAAATCCCAATTGCCTATTGACAGACCTATATGATTGCCGTATTATTTTTCAAGACAAATCCTGAAAGGAGGAAATCACCCCATGACAATGGAGGATATTTTCAATACAATGCAGGGCCTCATTGCCGAGCAGTTTGCCATCGACGCCGGCGAGATTACCATGGATAGTTCCTTTGTGGATGATCTGGGCGCAGATTCCGTGGATCTGGTTGAGCTGGTCATGGCCATGGAAGAGGAATTTGACGTTGGGGAGATCGACGAGGACGATCTGACGGGCTTGAAGACCGTTGGCGACTGCGTCCGGTATCTGAATCATAAGATCAACGGCTGAAAAAAGAGACCCCACTGACAAGGTGGGGTTTCCTTTTTCAGTCGTGGAGAGGAGCGACCAAACTTGCACACACTGGAAAAAAAGCTGGGCTATACCTTCAAGCAGCCCTGGCTTCTGGAAAATGCGCTGTATCACAGCTCCTATGCCAACGAGCACCGCGCCCTTGGCATGGGCAGCAACGAGCGGCTGGAGTTTCTGGGCGACGCCGTTCTGGGCGTTGTTACAGCGGAATACCTGTTTCGCCGCCATCCGGATCTGCCGGAGGGCGACCTGACCCGCCTGCGGGCGGCTCTGGTCTGCGAAGAAAGCCTGCACGAGGTGGCCCAGAGCCTTGAACTGGGGAAATACCTGAAGCTGGGCCACGGCGAAGAACTGGGCGGCGGGCGGCAGCGGCCCTCTATTCTGGCCGATGCCACCGAGTCGGTGTTTGCCGCGGTGTTTCTTGACGGTGGTATGGAGGAGGCCAAGGCGCTGATTCACCGGGTTCTGCTGGATAAAGAGCGGGAGGAAGCAGTGGAGGAACGCCGCCGGGACTATAAGACGGAGCTGCAGGAGCTGGTGCAGCGCAAAAGCGGACAGACACTGGGCTATGAAATGCTGTCGTCCAGCGGGCCGGATCATGCCAAGGTATTCCAGGCCTGCGTTCTGCTGAACGGCCAGCAGTTTTCTGTCGGTCAGGGCCGCAGTAAAAAAGAGGCGGAGCAATCCGCCGCCCATGCGGCGCTGCAAAAGCTGCTGGGTTGAGCGAGGCACCTTTCCTCTGCCGCGTGAAGGGCTGCGGCCCGGCAGCAGTGGGGCCTGTCTGACGGGCCGCTGCCATTGCCCCCGGTCCGCTGGCGGCAGCAGTGCCGGGCCTGTGCAGATGGAGCGATATGCGGCGGGCTGCCGGTCAGGCTTTGGCTCAGGACACAATATACAGGGGCGGAAATTCCGGTTTCCGCCCCTGTGCTTTGCCTTTTTCTGTGACCGGGCCGCTGCAGAGCGCCCGACCCTTTCTGGCGGCGTTCGTTTTTCTGTCGGCAGGAAAGGGTAGAAATTCGCACAAAAGTATGATATACTTATATTTCCGGAGAGAAAACACAATACAAATCGTAATGATTCGACAACATACTACAATTTGCAATCAATAAAGAGATAGGAGTTGACGCCATATGTCATTTTTTCATTCGATTCTGCTGGGCCTGATTCAGGGCATCGCGGAGTTTTTGCCCATCTCCAGCAGCGGCCATCTGGCCATTGCGGAGCATCTGCTGGGACTGAAGGACACCGGTGCCGTGCCGGAGTTTTATGATGTGCTGCTGCATCTGGGCACGCTGCTGGCGGTGTTTGTGGCCTACTGGCCGGAGATTCGGGACATTATTCTGGAGTTTTTCCGGGGCATCCGGGATATTGCACACCATTCCACCCCCACGCCGGTGCCGCCTGCCCGGCGGATGATTCTGCTGATTATTGTGGCGACCCTGCCACTGTTTGTGGTGCTGCCCATCAAGGATAAGGTGGAGAGCCTGTCCGGCAGCATGGTTTTCATCGGCCTTGCCCTGCTGGTGACGGGCGTTCTGCTTTTTGCCAGCGACCGGGTGCGCCGGGGCCGCAAAAACGAAGCGTCCGCTACCATGCTGGACGCGCTGCTGGTGGGCGTGGGGCAGGCTATTGCCACCATGCCGGGCATTTCCCGCTCCGGCATGACCATCACGGCCGGATGCTTTGTGGGGTATGAGCGCCGCTTTGCCGTGCGTTTCTCCTTCCTGATGTCTATCCCTGCCATTCTGGGCGCCAATATTCTCAGTCTGAAGGACGCTGTTGACGCAGGCATTGACTGGAGCCAGCTGCCGGTGTATCTGGTGGGCGTAATCACGGCTGCTGTGGTAGGCTACCTGTGCATCCGCCTGCTGAAAATGATTGCCGATAAGGGAAAGTTCGGCTTCTTTGCCTACTATTGCTGGGTGGTGGGTGCGCTGACCCTGATTCTGAATTTTATTTTGAAGTAAACGGAGAAAATCCCCCGGCCTGCCGCCAGCCGGGAAGCAGGGTGCGGGGCGGCAGAACGGAGTATCTATGGCTGCTGCGGCAAAGAAAAACAACAAAACAAAGGCTCCTGCCAAGTCCGGCACCCCTGCCGGAAGGCGCAGTGTCTCCGGCAGGACAGGGGCGGAGGCAAAGACTCCGGCTATGCCGCCTGAGCGTGAAGAGAATAGACTTTACAGACTTTTGGGCGGCTTGGCTTGCCTGCTGCTTGCCCTGTGCACAGCTGTAAGCTATTTTCAGGCGGATGCGCTGCTGCTTGGCCTGCTGCGGCAGGCGCTGACGGGCCTGTTCGGCTATGGCTACTGGCTGTGGGCGGCGGCGTTTCTGGCAATGGGGCTGTTTTTGCTGCTGCACCGGGAGCAGAAGGCGCTGGGCCGGGTTTTGTGCACCGCACTGATTCCGCTGCTGGCAGGCAGCCTGCTGCATCTTGCGCTTGCCAGCAATACTAGGATGCAGGCCGCGTCAGCCCTGTGGCGTGAGGGTCAGGGGCTTCACGGGGGCGGTGTGCTGTCCGGCGGCCTTGCGGCCGGGGGAGCGGCACTGGTCAGCCCGGTGGTATTTGTGATTCTGGCAGTCTGCGCGCTGATTGCCTGCGGGTTCGTGGTGCTGCGCACCACGCCGGGGCAAGTGGCCGAGCGGGCCCGCCAGCGCTCTGCTGCACGCGCGGCGGAGTACGACGAGGAGACTGTGGAGGACGCAGAGGAGGATAAACGCACTGTTTACCGCACCGGGGAGGTCGTTCAGCCTGCTCCGAAACGCCGTCCGCGGCAGATTGACATTCCGCTGGATGGGGACGAGACGCAAACGCGGGAGGAAGCTGCCTTGCCGCAGGAGGAAACTGCTTTGCCGCCGGAGACGGTTGGCTTTGGGGTGACGCCGAAGAAACGGCTGTTTTCCAAACGCAGCCAGCAGGTGCGCACCCCGGATGAGGTGCTGCGTCCCCGGCAGGAGGCCGGAGAGGAAGCTGCCGAAGGACCGGAGTGCGGAACACCGCCGGAGGAGCGGGCTGCCATGCAGCAGACACCTGCGCATGACGATTCCCTGACTGCCGCCGATGCGGCTGTCCTGACGGCGGCCGCGCCTTCTGCGCCGCCTGCGGCGCAGCCGCTGGAGCGGGAGGAGGCGGAGGTGCGCAAAAAAATCGCCAGTGAGGTGCAGAAGGCCACCGAAGAGGTCAGCCAGGCCATTGAGCAGGAGCTGGCCGAGCCGGAGGAGCAGTATCACTATCCGCCCATTACGCTGCTGGATGAGAACCGGCAGAACAACTTTACCGAGGTGGGCGCCGAGCTGCGCAGCAACTCCCGCCGCCTTGCCGACACGCTGCAAAGCTTTGGCGTGGTGGCCCGGGCGGGCGAGGTTGTTCATGGGCCAAGCGTCACACGATATGAGTTTATGCTGGAGCAGGGGGTGAAGCTGTCCAAGATCACCAACCTGTCTGACGACATTGCGCTGGCGCTGGGAGCCAGCGGCGTGCGCATTGCCCCGGTGCCGGGGAAAATTTCCGCAGTGGGCATCGAGGTGCCGAACCGTGCCGTAACGCCGGTGCGCATCCGGGATGTTATCGAATCACGCACCTTTGCAGAGCATCCTTCGCCGGTGGCTTTTGCCGTGGGCAAGGACATTGGCGGCAACCAGATTGTGGGGGATATTGCGCGGCTGCCCCATGTGCTGATTGCCGGTACCACCGGCTCCGGTAAGTCGGTGTGCACCAACTCGCTGATTATCAGCATGCTCTATAAGTCCACCCCGGAGGAAGTGCGCTTTATCATGGTGGACCCCAAAATGGTGGAGCTTGCGCCCTATAACGGCATTCCCCATCTGCTGATTCCTGTCGTCACCGACCCGAAGAAGGCGGCGGGTGCCTTGCAGTGGGCGGTGTTTGAAATGATGAAGCGCTACAAGGCGTTTTCTGAGCACAGCGTGAAGGATCTGGCAGGCTACAACGCGCTGGCCGGGCAGCAGGAGGATGTGAAGAAGCTGCCCAGCATTGTGGTGGTTATCGACGAGCTGGCAGACCTGATGCTGGTGGCCGCCAAGGAGGTGGAGGAGTCCATCTGCCGGGTGGCCCAGATGGGCCGCGCCGCAGGAATGCATCTGGTGATTGCCACGCAGCGTCCGTCGGCGGATGTGATTACGGGCCTGATGAAGGCGAACATTCCCAGCCGCATCGCCTTTGCGGTGGCCTCCTCGCTGGAATCCCGCATCATTCTGGACACCCCCGGCGCGGAGAAGCTGGTGGGGAAAGGCGATATGCTTTACGCCCCTCTGGGCGCAGGGAAGCCAACCCGGGTGCAGGGCTGCTTTATTACGCCGGAGGAAATCGAGCGGGTGGTGGCCTTTGTGAAGGAAAGCGGCGAGGCCAGCTATTCTACAGAGGTTATGGACAAAATCGAGCAGGCCATGCGGGAGAAGGACAGCAAGGGCTCCGGAAAGCAGAACGCCCCGGCGGAGGAGACGCCGGGCGAGGAATGGGACGAGCTGCTGCCCGCTGCCGTGGATGTGATTCTGGAAACGGGGCAGGCATCGGTGTCCATGCTGCAGCGCCGGCTGAAGCTGGGCTACTCAAGAGCGGCCCGTCTGGTGGATCAGATGGAGGAACGGGGCATTGTGGGGCCGTTTGAGGGCTCTAAACCCCGGCAACTGCTGATTGATAAGGCCAAATGGCAGGAGATGCAGATGCAGAACGCCCCGGCGCCCGAACCGGAGATCGACCGCAGCGGGTCAATCCGGGATGTGTTTGAAAGCCGGGACGCGTTGGAATAAGGAAACAGTGATTTGAAAAGCGGCTGTCCGTGAGGACAGCCGCTTTTTGTGTTCCATGAACGAACATGGCGGGAGCGGGAAAGGGTTAAAAATGGAAAAAGAGAGAGAAATTGGCAAAAAATTTCCCAAATAACATGGTTCGACAGAAAATAAACGGGCGTCTGGAGTAAGGTATAGCCAGATAAGGCCACCGGACACAAAGTATTCCGGGGACGGAACAGGAGGGGCACCATGGGACGGAGAGAACAGAAGCCAGAGAAAAAGCATCCGGGCAGGATAGCGGCACTGCTGCTGGCGGCGGCGCTGCTGCTGGGCTGGCTGCTGGGGCTGCGGTGCTACAGTGTGCTTTCCGGCTCGATGGAGCCTGCGTATCCCACGGGAGCGCTGCTGATTACCCGCCCCATAAGGGCAGAGCAGATCGGGCAGGGGACAGTGCTTACCTTCCGCAGCGGTGAAGCGATCGTGACCCACCGGGTGACGGCGGTGGAGCGGCGGGAAACAGGATTTGTCTTCCGCACCAAGGGAGATGCCAATGCCATTGAGGATGGCGCCCCGGTGGGGGAGGAGCAGGTGCTGGGAACGCCTGTGCTGTGTTTGCCCGGTCTGGGGTATGGGGCACAGCTGCTGCGAAGACCGGCGGTGTTTTATTCGCTGCTGGCAGCGGCAGGGGTGCTGCTGGTGCTGTCCTTCCTGCCCAGAATCCCGGGAAAGAGCCGGAATGCGGCATGAACGGAGACCTTACAAACATCACACCCGCTTCGGCGGCATGAATCTGAAAGGGGAAATGACATCATGAAAAAGAGAACTTTGGGGCTGCTTCTGGCACTGGTACTGGCGCTGGGCTGCGTGGCGGGAGGTACATTGGCCTATCTGACCGACCAGACAGACACCATTACCAACACCTTTACCGTGGGCCATGTGAAGATTGATTTGCAGGAAACCAAAGCGCCGGACGGCTCAAAGCTGACCGGCCCATGGAGCGCCAAGCTGACTCCCGGCGCCAGCTACAGCAAGGACCCGCAGGTGTCCGTGCGGGCGGACAGTGAGGACTGCTATCTGTTTGTGAAGTTTGCGCAGGAGGAGAATGAGGCGCTGGTATATACCTCGGCACTGACAGAGGAGAACGGCTGGACGCAGCTGACGGGCAGCGACAATGTATGGTATCGCGTGGTGCGCCAGAGCGACTCCCAGCGCAGCTGGAAGCTGATTGAGGATGACACGGTGGCAATTTCCGCGAAGCTGAACAATGACACCATGCCGCAGGATGCGCTGACCCTGAACTACACCGCTTATGCCGTGCAGACCGCCGGGTTTGACACCGCCGAGGCGGCTTGGACGGAGGCAGGCTTCACCGCCTGAGACACAAACGCGGACAGCGGAAAGGAACGGATGCCACCGTGAAGAAGAAAATTGCCATGGCGCTGCTGTGCATATGCCTGTTTGTACTGTCCGCCGGGATAACGACGGCCTATCTGACAGCGGAGGACACAGCGCGCAATGTGATTACCACAGGGGAGGTAGCGGTGTCTCTGGTAGAGCGGCAGCTGGCGGACGGCGCAATCAGACCCTATCCGGCCCGGCCGATTGCGGTGATGCCGGGGCAGACGGTCAGCAAGATCGTATCGGCGGCCAATGATGCCGGACAGCCGGTGTGGGTGCGCCTGCGGGTAGAGATCACCGGACAGGGCCGGCAGGAACTGCCGGATGGGGCAGTGACCCTGACGGAGCCGGGCGCGGACTGGGTATATTGCCCGGAGGACGGCTGGTATTACTGCACGGCGGTGCTGGCAGCAGGCGAGGAGACGGAGCCTTTGTTCCGGGGAGTGAGTTTCTCCGGGACGGCGCTGGATAACCGGTTTGCGGACACAGCGATGAGCGTGTCGGTGACGGCGCAGGCGGTGCAGGCGGCCAACAACGGCGGCGATGTATTTGCGGCCCAAGGCTGGCCGGAGCAGGCGCAGGGAGGTGAACGGACATGAGAAGACGGCTGCTGTCGCTGGTGCTGAGCGGAGCACTGCTGCTGGGGCTGTGTATGCCCGCCCGAAGTTGGGCGGAACAGACCGCAGCGGACGAGCGGACAGAGGTGGAAGGGCTTGTAACGGCCAAAACCGCCAGAATGCAGCCGGACGGTTCTGTCCGGCTGCGGCTGGAGAGCTATGTGACCGGCGCAACGGTGACATCCCCCGTGCAGCGGGAGGTGCCGGCGGACATTGTGCTGGTGCTGGATCAATCAGGCTCTATGGCCAGTGACATGGGTACCGCCTATGAGCCTGTGTACCAGCTGAAAAACGGGGGAGTGTACTATGTGAGCGCGGACGGTGCGTACCGGCGGGTACGGCAGGACAACCGGGGCCAGTGGTATTACGAGAAGGATGGAAGCGCCGTGTATGTCACGGCGAAGACATCCCTGACGGACGAGGACGCAGGCCACACCCAGTTTTATGCTGTACGCACCGTGAGCAGGAAGGAGGCATTGCAGGCGGCGGCCCGGGCCTTTGCAGAGTCGGTGGCCCAACGGGCCACTGCGGAGGCGAACCACCGCATCGCGGTGCTGGGCTTTGCCAGCGGGAAAGAGTACCAGTACGGAAATACGGAGCTGTTTGTAGGCGGCACCGCATACCAGTACGCCCGGACAGCGCAGGCCCATTATAAGGACGCGCTGCAGGATATGAGCACCCGGACGGGACGGGAGAATGTGGCAGCTTCCATTAACGCGTTGAGCGCCGATGGAGGCACCCGTACCAATCTGGGCATTGAGATGGCACAGGGCGTTTTTGACGCGGGAAAGGACGCAAGCGTCCAGCGCAGCCGGGTGATGATCGTATTCACCGATGGCCAGCCGGGTGACTGGGGCTTTTCCAAGCAGGTGGCAAACAGTGCCATTTCCAAGGCTAAGGGGCTGAAGGACGGCGGCGTGACGGTATTCACCGTGGGCATTTTCAGCGGAGCCAACCCGGAGGATCTGAGAGGGGACAACAACCGTTTTATGAACTATCTGTCCTCTAACTATCCTGCGGCGGTGTCTATGGATTCCGGCGGCGCGGCAGGGGAAAAGACGGGGTACTATCTGGCGGCTTCCTCGGCGGAGGGATTGCAGAATGTGTTCCAGACCATCTCCGACCAGATTCAGACCGGTGGGGCCGCCCTGCGGCTGGATGCCGAAACCCGGGTGCAGGACGGTATTTCCGACTATTTTGTGCTGCCCCAGACGGAGGAGGAACGGAATATCACTGTGAAGACCGCCTCCTTTACAGGGTATGACACCGATGGAAAAACACCGCTGTTTGCCGCAGAGACGGATGCGGGGCTTGTGCCAGAGGTAAGCGGCAGGCAGGTGAGCGTGACGGGCTTTGACTTCGGCGCCAACTATGTGGGCATGGATACGGATGCAGACGGCCATCAGACACCCCACGGAAGCAAGCTGATTGTGGAACTGACGGTGCTGCCGAGGCCGGGCTTTTTAGGGGGGAACTTTGTGCCCACCAACGCCGTTGATTCCGGCATTTACAGCGGAGACGGAACGCTGGTGGAGCACTTCCCGCGGCCTACGGTGGATGTGTCCATCGGGGAAGTCACGGTGACGGCACAGGATCGGAATGTGTATCTGGGCGGCTCGCTGACGAACCGGCGGATGCTGGAGGGGGCAGAGGCCTCCTGCGGCGGCATTTCGCTGACGGAGGAGCTGGAGCCGTGGCAGACAGCCTTTGTCACGATACGCATGACGGCGGAGGAAGACCGGACGGATGTGACGGAAGATGGAACCTATCAGGTGACATGTACCGTTTCCCCCAGAGAGCCATCGGAGGCTCCCGGCGCGGCGGTGGCCCGTGCGGGCAGCGGAGCGGGTCTTATCCGGGTGTTTACCCCACAGGTGACGCTGCGGGATGAGACGGTATGGTATGGAGACGATGCTCCGGTGGATTGCATGCCGGTGGAGCTGCGCTGGATGCACGGACAGGTGGATAGCACAGAGGTGTATCTGGAGGGGCAGGCGCCGGAACTGACTTTTGAGGCGGCGCCGGTGGATGCGGAAGACCTTGCCGGAGGTGTGGCAGCCGTGAAGCAGGACATTCCCATGACGGTGCGTGTATTCGGGCCGGGCCGGGAGATTACGGACCGGACCGGATTTATGCATCAGGACTGCACCGGAGGGTGCGGCTATGAGGCCGGACAGGGACAGTATCTGCTGCATGTGAAGACCTGTCGGCTGCGCATCACCAAGGCCGGCGGCCGGGCCGGGGAGACCTATGTGTTTACGATTCTGCGAAACGGGCAGCCCTACACGCAGGCGCGTATCACAGGTGACGGCACGGCAGAAGTGTATGAACTGCCGGTGGGCAGCTACACGCTGGAGGAAAATGCCGATTGGGCATGGCGCTGGGGAAGCCCCTCCTATGAGGGGGCGGCAGAACTGACCGGAAGTCAACCGGAGGGCAGCCTGCTGTGCCGCAATCGGGAGCGGACACCCCGGTGGCTCAGCGGGTACAGCCCGGCTGTGGTGAACCTGTATCAGAAGGGGGGAGAAGGATGAAACGCAGAGCCTTGCTGCTTGTAACGGCGGCGCTGACGGCCCTGCTGGTATCGGCAGGGGGGACCGCAGCCTACCTTGCGGACCGGACGGAGCGTCTGCACAACACCTTTACCCCGGCGGAGGTGACCTGTCAGGTCACGGAACAGGTTCGGGACAACGAGAAGACGGAAATCCGGGTGCAGAACACTGGCAATATCCCCGCCTATCTGCGGCTGCGGCTGCTGAGCTACCGGGTTAATGAAGACGGACAGCGCATCGGCGGCACGGCCTCCATCCCGGCTTTTCTGCCGGGAGAGGGCTGGCTGGCAGGCGAAGATGGCTGCTGGTATTATAAAAGCCCGGTGGAGCCGGGGGCGCTGACCGGAAACCTGCTGGCGGGTGCGCTGCCTCTGCGTGCCTACACGGATGCCGATGGCGGCAGGCAGGTCATTGAGGTGGTGGCCGAGGCAGTGCAGGCGGCACCGGAGCAGGCGGCAGAGCAGGCATGGCCAGCCGTGACGGTTGTTAACGGCCTGCTGACGGCTGCGCAGGAAGGAGGAAGTGGCGCATGAGGAAAATCGGACGGCTGATAGCGTCGTTTTCACTGGCGCTGCTTGTGCTGCTGGGTGTGTCAGACCGGGCGGAGGCGGCCGGGCAAGTGACCTATCAGGGCGGGGCTGAAAAATTTCTGCTGGGCCCGGGCAGCAGTTACTCCGCCACCGATCTGTTTGACCGGTTCAAGGATGTGATGCCCGGAGACAGGCGCACGGGGGAAATCACCGTGAAAAACACAGGGAAAACCAGCGTGAAGCTGTATCTGCGGGGACTGGGCGCCGGGGAGGACAGCCGGAGCCTGCTGGAGCAGATGACCCTGACGGTGCAGAATCAGGCGGGAACGGTGCTATCCTCTGCCGGGGCGGATCAGGCGGGGGGCCTTGCCCAATGGGTGGAACTGGGAACCTTTGCCCCCGGCAGCAGCACGGCATTGACCGTGACGCTGGAGGTGCCGCTGAGCATGGATAACCGCTCTGCCGGGCAGGCCGGGTATCTGGACTGGCAGTTCCGGGCAGAGGAGCAGCCGCAGGAGGACGCCCCCGCTACCGGAGACAGAGGGGCGGTGCTGTACGGACTGCTTCTGCCGGTGGCCGCAGGCGGTGCACTGGCTGCATGGAAGGGAAGCAGGCGGAAAAGACCCTGAGAAAATGCTGATTGGCAAAAAGCCCGGAGGGGAAAGCGGCTTAGGCCGCTTTCCCCTCCGGGTTGCTATTTGAGCCGGGACCGGAATCTGCGGCTGAGCCGGAGATTCCGGGTTTGAAGCATGGAGCGGCATAACCGGCGGCTGCTTTGAACAGAGAACTTCCGACCGTTTTCAACTAAAAAGCTGTATTGATCGTTGCGGTGGCGGTTTTACTTGCACGCTCCGTATACAATGGCGTTCGGTACAGCAGGTGGAGCTCTCTGCCTGCTGCGCAGGTGCTTTCCGAGTCCGGCGGCCGCTATGAGGAGTTTCTTTCCTTTGCAGAAGACAGGTCTGATGGGGCGCACGAGACATTTCTGAACCTGTGCGGCAAGCTGGATTGGAAGCAGCTGTCACTTTCCGGCAGCGAATCGGTGGCTTTTACCTGTGATTCCCTGTTGGGAACCGTCAGGCTGCTGATTGTAGACAGTGCCTCGGGCCGGGTGGTACATGATGATTTAATCGGCAGCGCGCAGGAGATTCCTATGGAGGCCGGCTCCTATCAGATTTATCTGCTTGGAAACTGGTTCACCGGAAGCGTGGAGATACAGCACAAGGGCGGCTCTGCATTGTAACGCCGCGGGAGCCGGGGCCGGCTGCTATTGACTTTTGAGAAAAACAAGGCCCTCCGGCTGAGCCGGAGGGCCTTGTCTATTGATTGGATTTGCAGGGCGCGGAACAATTACTGCCAGAGGCTGCACACCAGATCGGTGTAGCCGGAGGGGTCTGCAATGGGCAGGCCCGCGATAAGCAGCGCCTGATTGTACAGCACCTGTACATATTTCTTTGCCTGCTCCGGGTCGGTCAGGCGGACACTTTCCAGCTTGAGGAACGCGGGATGGGTTACATTCAGCTCCAGAATGCGCTTGGCCTTCATGCTCAGCTCAGGCTGCACGGCCTGGAAGTACTTTTCCATCTCGAAGGTCAGACCATCGCCGCTGGTCAGGCACACAGGGTGTGTTTTCAGCTTGTCAGAGGCGCGCACCTCATCCACGCAGTCGCCCAGCGTCTCCTTGATGAAGGCGAAGCACTCCTTATCAGAGTCGGTGACCTCCTTCTTCTCCTGTCCATCCAGCTCCAGATCGCCGTCCACAGCGGAGCGGAAGGGCTTTTCCTGATAGGTATGCAGCATATCGGCCAGGAACTGATCTGCCCGGTCGGTGAAGTAGAGAATCTCCATGTTGTGCTCTTTCAGAAGCTCGGTCTGGGGCAGGTGGTCGATAGACTCCACCGTTTCGCCGGAGGCGTAGTAAATGAACTTCTGCTCCTGCGGCATCCGGGACACATACTCGGCCAGCGTGACCAGCTTCTTCTCCGTGGAGGAGTAGAACAGCAGAAGATCCTGCAGCTGCTCCTTCTTTGCGCCGTAGTTGTTCAGGGCGCTGTATTTCAGCTGGCGGCCAAAGTTCTGATAGAATTTTTCATAGCCCTCCCGGTCATCCCGCAGCATCTTCTCCAACTCGGACCGGATTTTCTTTTCCAGATTGGCGGAGATGATTTTCAGCTGCCGGTCATGCTGCAGCAGCTCGCGGGAGATGTTCAGGCTGAGATCGGGGGAATCCACCACGCCGCGGACGAAGTTGAAGCAGTCGGGCAGCAGCTCCTCGCAATGGTCCATAATCATCACCCCGGCGGAATACAGCTGCAGGCCGGGCTTGAAATCCTCGGTATAATACAGGTTCGGCGTGCGGGAGGGGATGAACAGCAGCGCCTTGTAGGTGACGGCGCCCTCGGCAGACACGGTAATCACGCTCTGGGGCGGCGCCATTTCATAAAAGCGTTCCTGATAGAACTTATCGTACTCCTCTTTTGTCACCTCGCTGCGCTTGCGCTGCCACAGGGGGACCATGCTGTTCAGCGTTTCCAGCTCGTACACCTGCTCGTATTCGGGCTTATCCTCCGGAGAGTCGGCCTTCTTCCGGGAGTGGGGGACCTCCATGCGGATGGGGAAGCGAATGTAATCGGAATACTTTTTCACCAGCTCCTGCAGCTTATACTCCTGCAGGTACTGGCTGTATTCGCCCTTTTCCTCCTCGGGGTCGGCCTTGATGTGCATGATGACATCGGTGCCGGGGGCGTCCTTCTCCGCCTCTGTGATGGTGTAGCCGTCAGCCCCGTCAGACTCCCAGCGCCATGCCTGCTCCTCGCCGTATTTTCTGGTGATGACGGTGATGTGGTCTGCCACCATGAACGCGGAATAAAAGCCCACGCCGAACTGGCCGATGATGTCGGTATCGTCCTTGGCCTCCTCGCCCTGCTCCTGCCGGAAGCGGTAGCTGCCGCTGGAGGCAATTACGCCCAGATTGTTTTCCAGCTCCTCGCTGCTCATGCCGATGCCGTTGTCGCTGACGGTGAGGGTCCCGGCCTCTTTGTCAATTTGCAGGCGGATGGCAAAGTCGCTGCGGTTCATGCCAACCTTGTCATCGGTCAGGGACAGGTAGCACAGCTTGTCAATGGCGTCTGAGGCGTTGGAGATAATCTCGCGCAGGAAAATTTCCTTATGGGTATAGATGGAGTTAATCATCAGATCCAGCAGACGCTTGGATTCGGCCTTGAATTGCTTTTTTCTCATCGAAAATTCCTCCTTGAAAGAGTCAGAGGGAACTGCCTGCGCAAATCCCTCTGACTTTTATTGACCTTATTTTACTCTTTTTCCTGCCCGCTGTAAAGAGAAAAAACGAATTATGTAAACATGCAAGTGTAAACAATTTTTGAACGCTGCCCGGGAGGCGGGGTTTATGTTTACAAATAATTTGCACCGTGGTACAATACCACCGGACAGCAGGGCCCGGCAATTCCGATGACCGGGCGGCTACTGAAAGAAATGCGGGGCGCGGCCCCGTCCGGCAGATAAGGAGAGAATAAAATGGTCACGACAAAAGAACTATTTGACCTGAGTCACAGCATTGCGGGGGAGTATCTTTCCCGGTATGAGTATCCATGGCAGGCGCTGAAGGGAATCAAGGACCTGATTCTGACGCTGGGCCCCACGCTGGAGGGGTATGAGGAGGTCAGCGAGCATGTGTGGGTGCATCCCACGGCGAAGGTGGCCCCCACGGCCTATCTGGGGGCGCCATGCATCATCGGGCCGGAGACAGAGGTGCGGCACTGCGCCTTCATCCGCGGCAGTGCGCTGGTGGGCGCGGGCTGCGTGGTGGGCAACTCCGTAGAGCTGAAAAATGTGATTCTGTTTGACGGCGTACAGACGCCGCACTATAACTATGTGGGGGACTCGATTCTGGGGTATAAGTCCCACATGGGAGCGGGGTCTATCACCTCCAATGTGAAAAGCGACAAGAAAAATGTGGTGGTGAAAAACGGAACGGAGCAGATGGAAACCGGAATCCGCAAAATGGGCGCCATGCTGGGTGACTTTGTGGATGTGGGCTGCAACAGCGTGCTTAATCCCGGCACGGTGGTGGGCCGGCGGTGCATTATCTATCCCACCTCCTGCGTCCGGGGTGTGGTGCCGGAGGATACAATTTTCAAGGCCCCCGGCAAGCTGGCGCATCGGGAATGATGCCATTAGGAATGCTTATACGAAATATATTATTTTTGTATTTCACTTATAAACGACGCTGAGGTATACTATACGAGTTGGCTTGCGGCCAACGGAATGTAGGAATGTTAAAATTGTGAATTCAACCGGGAGGAAGCAATCATGGCAAATTGTGCAATCGTGGGAATCAACTGGGGCGACGAGGGCAAGGGCCGCATGGTGGACCTGCTGACCAGCGACTATGATGTGGTCGTCCGCTATCAGGGCGGCGGCAACGCCGGACACACCGTTGTCAATGAAAAGGGCAAGTTCGCCCTGCACCTGCTGCCCTCCGGTATTTTCCGCGACGGCGTGGTGAATATTCTGGGCAACGGCGTGGCGCTGGACTGTGAAAACCTGTGGAAGGAAATGCAGGAGGTGACCGCGCAGGGCGTGGCCATCACCCCGGAGAATCTGAAGGTCAGCGACCGGGCGTCTCTGCTGCTGCCCTGGCACCGGGATCTTGACGGCCTGGAGGAGGCCCGTCTGGCCGACAGGAAGTACGGCTCCACCAAGCAGGGCATTGCCCCCTTCTATTCCGACAAGTATCAGAAGAAGACCATCATGGCAGGCGAGTTGCTGTATCCCGAGAAGCTGTGGCCCCGGCTGGAGAGCATTTTGGAGTGGAAGAACCTGACGCTGGAGCGGGTTTATGGCGCAAAGCCCTACACCATGGACGACCTGAAGGCGTGGGTGGCCGAATACGGCGAGAAGATCAAGCCCTATATCTGCGACACCGGCGCATTTTTGCGCAAGGCCAATAAGGAGGGCAAGAAAATCCTGTTTGAGGCGCAGCTGGGTTCCCTGCGGGATCTGGACTACGGTATTTATCCCATGACCACCTCCTCTAACCCCATCGTGGCCTATGCGCCGGTTGGCTCCGGCTATCCGGAGGCCAAGATCGAGAAGGTAGTGGGCGTGGTGAAGGCCTATTCCTCCTGCGTGGGCGAAGGCCCCTTCACCTGCGAGTGGTTCGGTGAGGAGGCCCAGCAGCTGCGTGATGCCGGCGGCGAGTACGGCGCGAAGACGGGCCGTCCCCGCCGGGTGGGCCCCATTGATCTGGTAGCCACCCGCTACGGTATCCAGTGCCAGGGTGCAACGGACATTGCCCTGACCAAGCTGGATGTGCTGAGCTATCTGGACAAGATTCCGGTTTGTGCCCACTACGAGCTGAACGGCCAGCAGACGGACGATTTCCCCTTCCCCACCATCCTGCCCGATGCCAAGCCCGTGATGGAGTATCTGCCCGGCTGGAAGTGCGATATTTCCGGCGTGCGCAAGTGGGAGGATCTGCCTGAGGCGGCAAGAAACTATGTGGAGTATGTGGAAAAGAACATCGGCTGCCACATCACCTATGTATCCGTCGGCCCCGAGCGTGAGAGCATTATCCTGCGCTGAGCGGCGCTGATTTCAGAGCCAATATCCCCCGGTTTGTCCGGGGGATATTTTTTGGGCGAAGCGGCGCAAAACGGGTATTTTCCGTGGACAAGCGGCCTGAGGGCCGCTATAATAGAATCACTACCGCAATGGAAGGAGTATTTCCAACGATGAGCAAAGACCGTTATGAATCCCCGCTGGCATCCCGCTATGCCTCGGAATATATGCTGCATCTGTTCTCACCGGACATGCGTTTTCAGACCTGGCGCCGCCTGTGGGTGGAACTGGCCCGGGCTGAGCATCAGCTGGGCCTGCCCATCACCGCCGGACAGGTGCAGGAGCTGGAGGAGCATGTGGAGGACATCGACTATGAAACCGCCCAGCGCCGGGAGCGGGAGGTGCGCCACGATGTAATGGCCCATGTTTACACCTATGGCCTGGCGGCGCCGTCGGCTGCCGGAATCATTCATCTGGGCGCCACCAGCTGCTATGTGACAGACAACGCGGACATCATCCTGTACCGGGACGGACTGCGGTATCTGCGCACCCAGCTGCAGGGGGTGCTGTGCAATCTGGCGGCCTTCGCCCGCCGGTATGAGGCGCTGCCTACGCTGGGCTATACCCACTATCAGCCGGCCCAGCCCACCACCGTGGGCAAACGGGCCACCCTATGGATGCAGGATTTCCTCACCGATTTGGAAGAACTGGACTTTCTGCTGGGCAGCATGAAATTCCTGGGCTGCCGCGGCACCACCGGTACTGAGGCCAGCTTTATGGAGCTGTTTGAAGGGGATGGGGAGAAAATTGACGAGATGAACCGCCGCATTGCTGCTGCCTTTGGCTTTGACCGGTGCTATCCCGTCTGCGGCCAGACCTACCCCCGAAAGCTGGACAGCCGCATTCTGAACTGCCTCAGCTCCATCGCCCAGAGCGCCTACCGCATGGCCAACGATATCCGCCTGCTGCAGCATGACCGGCAGGTAGAGGAGCCCTTTGAAAAGAACCAGATCGGCTCGTCCGCCATGCCGTACAAGCGCAACCCCATGCGCTCGGAGCGCATGTGCGCGCTGGCGCGCTATGTGATGACGGACAGCCTGAACCCCGCGTTCACGGCGGGCACGCAGTGGTTCGAGCGCACGCTCGACGACTCGGCGAACAAGCGTCTTTCCGTGGCGGAGGCATTTTTGGCGACGGACGCCATTTTGAACATCTATATGAACATCACGGAGGGCATCGTGGTCTATGAGCGCGTCATCGCCCGCCGCGTGATGGAGAAGCTGCCGTTCATGGCCACCGAGAACATCCTCATGGAGTCCGTAAAGCGCGGCGGCGACCGGCAGGAGCTGCACGAGGCTCTGCGCGTGCATTCCCACGCCGCGGCCGCCCGCGTGAAGCTCGAGGGCGGGCAGAACGACCTGCTCG
>ERZ772867.2114-NODE-2114-length-20215-cov-3.982093_pt1 | contig 20215 bp, 10 predicted proteins | sample MGYA00511341_ERZ772867 | MGnify/ENA primary metagenome ERZ772867 (study PRJEB29015, sample SAMEA2737707) | human gut metagenome | biome: human gut; feature: human-associated habitat; material: faeces | place: China | collected 2012 ... | reverse complement strand
TGGTCATAAAGCCTATAATCGTATCCGTAAGGGAGCAAAAGAAACTTTAAAAATAACAGTTTTATTAAATTTAATCGTTGCTATTTTTGCCCATTTTTTTGGAAAAGAATTTATGTCATTATTTGTTCAAAATAGTGAAAATCGTGTTATTTCTTTAGGCATTCAATATATTTCATTTACTTCACTTTGCTATTTTATTTTAGGAATAAATTTTGTTGTAAGATTTGTCCTAACAGGTGTAGGTGAATCCTCTGTGCCATTAGGTGTAGGTATTCTTGAAATTATTGTGAGATGTCTGGGTACATACTTTTTGATTTATCCTTTGGGATTTCAGGGAGTGATTTATGTTAACCCATTATGCTGGTTGACATCAACATTCTTGATTATATGCTTTTATCCATATCTCTTAAAAAAAGCCTTTAATGACTAATTGTAGGAATTTCCTGCTTTTTTATACTATCAATCCTTTCTTTATCACTCAAAGAATATATAAATGAGTTATCAAAAGAATAGTATAGTCTAAAAAAATATATAGTATCAAAATATTATCATTTGCACTTGAGAAAGCAAAAAAACTCCGATAATGGAGTTTTTTATATCACTCGAACTCTATTGTTCCTGGAGGTTTAGATGTAATATCATAGAACACTCTATTCACACCTCGAACCTCATTAATAATACGAGACATCACTTTATTTAAAACTTGATAAGGAATCTCAGCAGATTCAGCTGTCATAAAATCAATGGTATTGACAGCACGTAAGACAACTGCATAATCATAAGTTCTCTCATCACCCATAACACCAACACTTCTCATGTTCGTCAGTGCTGCGAAGTACTGACCGATCGTGCGGTCAAGTCCTGCATTGGCAATCTCCTCACGGTAGATAGCATCTGCATCCTGAACGATACGAACCTTATCGGCTGTTACTTCACCAATGATGCGGATTCCAAGTCCCGGTCCTGGGAATGGTTGACGGAATACCAACTTCTCCGGCAGTCCAAGTTCCAATCCTGCTTTGCGAACCTCGTCTTTGAAGAGGTCACGAAGCGGCTCGATGATTTCTTTGAAATCTACATAATCCGGAAGTCCTCCTACGTTGTGGTGGGACTTGATCACTGCTGATTCTCCACCGAGACCACTTTCTACAACATCCGGATAAATTGTTCCCTGTGCAAGGAAATCAACTGCACCAATCTTCTTTGCTTCTTCTTCAAAAATACGGATAAATTCTTCACCAATGATCTTACGCTTTGCTTCCGGCTCTGTAACGCCTGCAAGTTTATTATAATATCTCTCCTGTGCGTTCACACGGATAAAGTTCAGATCGAACTGTCCTTTCGGTCCGAATACAGCCTCTACCTCATCTCCCTCATCTTTGCGAAGAAGACCGTGATCTACGAATACGCAGGTAAGCTGCTTTCCGATCGCTCTGGAAAGTAATCCTGCTGCCACTGAAGAATCAACTCCGCCTGATAATGCAAGCAGTACTCTGCCGTCTCCGACTTTTTCACGGATCTCTTTAATTGTATTCTCCACAAATGCATCCATTTTCCAGTCACCAACACATTCACAGACATTTTTTACAAAATTATTGATCATCTTTGTTCCTTCAGCAGTATGGAGTACCTCTGGATGGAACTGGATTGCATACAGCTTTTCTGCTTCATTTTCGGCTGCTGCCACAGGACAGTCTGCTGTATGTGCAGAAATCTCAAATCCCGGTGCAATTTTTGAAATATAATCGAAATGACTCATCCAGCAGATTGTCTTTTCAGATACTCCCTCAAAAACTTTGGATTCCCTCTTATCAATAATAACTTCTGTCTTTCCGTATTCTCTGACATCTGCTCTCTCAACTTTTCCGCCAAGAACATGAGACATCAACTGTGCTCCATAACATAACCCAAGAACCGGAATACCAAGCTTGAACAGCTCATCTGTATAAGTCGGTGAATCCGGCTCATAGCAACTGTTCGGTCCCCCTGTCAGAATGATTCCCTTAGGATTCATTGCTTTAATCTTCTCAATATCCGTCTTGTAAGAATAAATTTCACAATATACATTACATTCTCTGACACGGCGTGCAACTAACTGGTTATACTGGCCACCGAAATCAAGAACGATCACTAACTCTTTCTTCAAGGCTCTCCTCCTGTAAAATATGATCTTATAAGATCTTCTTTTTTGTTCCGTACCCTTAATTATAGTAGAGCTTTCCCGCTTTTACAAGCATTATTTCAGTCCTTCCAAACTGTTGTCCTTCCAAACTGTACATATTTCAATCCTCCAAACTGTCATAAATTGAGCTGGCTGACACCTACGGCTCACCATTGCCCACAACACATCACTTAACAGTTCAGTGTTCTTCCTCCGGCAAATTATATCTCATGTGAACCCGACTGCAGCTTACCAGGTTTTTGCAACAAAGAAACTACGATACTCCGCACCATCTATCTCTACTGTTTCCCAGATGCAGCTTACCGGATTTTTGCAAAAAAGAAACTCCGATACTCCGCATCGTCTATCTCTACTGTTTCCCGGATGCAATTCACCGGATTTTGCAATAAAAAGAAGCAGTCCTGCATTACCAGAACCGCTTCCTCTTTTCAATCCTATTTTTTTCTATAATCAAGCTGCATATTTTTCAAGTTCTTTCTGTAATTCTTCACATTGATCCGAATACATCTGAAGTTCGATCACGTTATTAAGTCCAAGGTGCATAATGCCAAGCAATGATTTTGCATCTACCACTGCACGACCTTTTCTCATATCCATATCAAAATCATATTTTGAAACTGTATTAACAAACGCTACAATTTCCTCAGGATTTTTAAATGTAATCTGCATCTTACTCATTCTTCTCACCTCTTTATTTCCCGACTATGTAATGCATGAAACCCTTTTCATCTAAATCAGTTGGTATCATATCATATATTTCTATCTTGAAAAGGTGGAAATTCTTTAAAAAGGTGGACTATTTTAATCTATTTTATTGCATTTTTTTGCGAAATTCCGTTGGAAGCATCCCCACTTCTTCTTTAAATACCCGGCTCATATATTTGGGGTCTGAATATCCTGTTAATTCCGCAATCTGATTTAATTTTAGCTTACTGTTCAACAGCAAATCTTTGATCTTTTCTATTCTGAATTTCCGAACTGTTTCTGTAAAACTGCTCTGCGTCTCTTTCTTAAACTGCGTACTCAGATACTCTTCCGAAACGTAAAGCCTGCTGGCTGTCTCTTCCAAAGTAATTCCCTCACTATAATATTTTTTTGCCATCTCGACTGCTTTACGAACCATTGTACTGAAGGCTTCATTTCTCTGGAGATCCTCTTTTTCAAAATTAAAATAATTTAATAATTCTTCCATCGCCCGTCGGATCTGCTTCCAGCTTGTTGCCTGACCTATTTCAAGAATCAGAATAAGCACCTGGATCTCTGCTCCAAGCTCCCATTGGATCTTGTACATATTTACGATATTCAGACTGAAACGGATCAGACAATCTTTCAGTGTCTCTGGAAAGCAAAACTGCCCTTCCAGCATTTCACGCAATTCTTCAAAGCACTTTTCCAACTCTTTTTTTCTTCCTGCCAACGTACAATCTCGTGCCCGTAATTCAAGTTCTGCAGGATATCTCAAAGGAAGAAGTTCCTGTTCTTGTCCCTCTATTCCATTTTCACTGATCAGCACACCTCTTCCAAGTGTCAGATTCCACTGCCGCAATAACGGTATTTTCGTCCGATATCGCCACAGATCCATCATATGATCGATTCTTTTCCACACGCAGACTACATCTCCATTGAGATTGCTGCATAACATAGGGACAATATTTTCCTGAAAGTATTTCTCTGCCATTTCAAATTCTGCTGTCTGATATACGATCACAAATATTTCCTGCCATACTTCCAGTGGAAGAATGCAAACTCTAAATTTATTTTCCTTTTGCAGACTTCTTTTCAGCAAATGAACTGCTTCTGCTTTATTTTTTTCAAAATCTTCCCCCAACCACAAAATAAACATCCCACAGGGGTCTTCCACAGTAAATCCGTAAGTTCTGACTGTAATCTCATTTAATTTATTCTCTGGCTGATACTGCCCGTTCATACACCCGATCAGGAGATTTTCCACTGTAAAAGATGCATTCAGCCAGTACTCATTTCTCATTTTTTCACGAATCTGCATCAATGCCTTTTTTAACTGGATCGGTCGGATAGGTTTCATAATATAACCGTCCACGCTCAGTTCAATCGCCTGCTTTGCATATTGAAAGTTTTCCGTTCCGCTTAGAACTACCACTTTAAAATCAAATGCTTCCGCACGAAGTTTCTTCAACATCGACATTCCATTCATTCGTGGTAATTCTATATCCATAATCACCAGATTCGGACGTAATGCACTGATCAGCTCATAACCAGACTGTCCATTCACGGCTGTTCCCACCAGTTCATAATCGGAATCAACTTTTTGCAGGATTGACTGTATCTGCTGCAGTATTTTTTCGTCTTTCTCAATAATTACAGCCCGCACTTATCTGCCCCTTTCAAGAATCTTACTGCCTGCTTTCGTTTATCTTGTCGTCTATTTCATGGTTTCATCATTATTTGCATTATAACATATCTTCCTGCTATCAGAAAAGAAAAAGCAAAAGGACTTTGAATCCCTATATGCTCCTTTGAGATTCTGTCCTTCTGCTCTCTCTAAACTAAATTCTATTTTTCTCTCATTTATCTGCTCTCATTTACATCTGTCGCAAATGTTGATGGAGATATTTTTCTCTTGTTGCCATCCCACCTCTGATATGTCGTTCTGATTTATTCATGTCCAACACTTTTCGTGCCTCCTGTGCCAGAGAGGGATTGATTTGAAGAAGCCGTTCGGTGACGTCTTTATGTACCGTACTCTTACTTATCCTGAATTGCTTCGCAGTCTGTCTCACCGTCGCACTATTTTCTATAATATAGTCTGCGATTTCCACCGCCCGCTCCTCAATATAATCTCTCATGGAAAAGCCCCTGCATCGTTTATTTTTTACAATCTATGCAGAGGTCTGAAGATGTATGTCTGAATTGTATATTCAGACAATATCTCCTGATCATCCGCGACATATGGCAATTCATATACAGGGGGCACTTAGTTTTTCTTCCTTATCCCCCGGATCGCCAACACGATTCCCGTCCATATAATCGCCGTTCTTGCCAGCCACTCAACTTCGCCGCCAATGATATAACAGATCAGATATATGATAACTACAGCAACAATTATTTTCACAATATTATCTTTTTTCTCTTTCTCATTCTGCAGACGTTCTGACACAGCTCCGATGGTATTCTGATCTAGATTCATCTTTCTGAAAATAGCTCCAAGGACCTGAACTGCAGGATTCTCGAGCACCCGCTCTCCTCTTCCGTTGGTGATTTCTTTAAAAATTTTGGACATCCAGTTCGTATAAGTTATTCTTCTCATAAATCATATTCCTTTCTGCTGCTTCATTGCTGCCGTATTGATTCAGTCTGTATTCATTTGAGAACTGCATTTACAACTTATTTTTTTAAATAAGCTTTCAAATTTGTGTAACAAAAAATAAGAACCAGATAAGATTTCCTCATCTGATTCTTATTATCTCATTTCAGGTGTCCTTTTGTACGGACACCCGGTTTTTTAATTTAGTATCTTTTTCTTTTCAGCACGGTTACAACCGCCCCTGCTGCCAGTATCATCAGTGCAAATGCTCCTGCGATCGGTGCAGTATCTCCGGTCTTGACTGCTCCGTTAGCGGATGTGCCATTTCCTTTGCCCGATCCATTTCCATTACCTGCTGTATTTCCATTATTCTGACCATTGTTGGAATTACCGTTCTGGTTATCCTTTCCATCATCAGACTTGGATTTTACAACCAGGTTGTTGATTGCATCATGAATCGCATCTGCATAAGCATCTACTTCTGCCTGCTTGGACAATGGCTGATTTCTGTCGACCTTGGCGATCGCATCTTTCAGTGTCTTCACAGTTGCATCTGTATAAATACTCAGATCAGCCGGTACTTTTGCAAGTGCTTCATCCACTTTCGTGTAATCTGCCTTGATCATTTTCAGTGCTGCCTGTGCATTTTCAAATCTTGCTTTTGCTGCCTGGAACTCATCTGCTGATACATTTCCTGTACTGCTGTCCAGTGCCATCAGTGCATCGTAAGCTTCCTTATACTCTGTATAAGTCTCTTCTGTGTAATCTCCTGCTTCAGACTTGAACTGAATCTTATCTCTGTAAGCATCCATATCTGTTGCTCTTAATACAAGACCATCGATTGCATTGCGGATAGACTGTACTGCTTCTGCAATCTGTTCTGCTGTACCGGATGTCTTCAATGCATTCATGTTATCCGCATTTACAGTTGCTGCCAGAACTGTATAGGAATCTGTTGTATAATTAGCTGCTTCATATTTTGCTGCATCACTTAATGCTGCATTCAGTTCCACGATGCTGATAAGATTTGCTTTCGCATCCTGCATAGCACGGATATTGGCATCTGCCTTTGTCTCATCATCAATCTGGCTTTCAGCCTGTGCGATAGCTGCTTTCAGGACTGCATAGCTGTCGCTTGTGTAATTTTCCGCATTGACTTTCTTCATCTCATCAATGACTGTCTGTACTGCGGATGTATCTTTCAGTACAAGTGCTCCTTCTGCTGCCCGCAGAGCTGTCTCTGCTTCCTGTACACTTTCTGTTGTTCCATTTGCAAGAACAGCATTTGCTGCATCCAGTGCATCACTGTAATTCTTCCAGCTTGCTGCTGTATACTTCTTTTCATTTCCCTCATGCCGTTCATTGCATTCTGCGATCACGCTCTTCAGACTTCTCACATCAACTAATGCTGTAATACTGTCTGTATAAGCTGCTTTCTTTGCTGCGATCTCTGTCGGATTAACTCTTGTAGTATTATCTGCTTCGATCAGATCACTCAGAGCTTTCTTTGCATCGGTATATGCTTTGGCAGATGCTGTCGTATAATCATCTGCATTATACTCAACTCCTGCCTGAAGCTCCAGTTCAGCAAGTTCTCTTTCTACTTTTGAATACTCAAGAGCTGCTTCTTTTTCTTCAATCTGAGTCTTCAGCTTTTCTGCTGTATCCTGGGAAAGATTATCTGTATCTTCCAGTGCTGCCACAATCTTATTGAGTACAGTTTCATATGCTGTAAATGTCTTGGCTGTATAAACTTCAACCTCTCCGTCTTTCTGGCTCTTCTTCTCTGCAACTGCCCTGCGAAGTGCCTCAAGAACTGTAGCATTTGCTTTTACTTTTGCCTTACTGCATGCAGTCTTCAATGCACCTGCTGCTGTATCAACTGTATCCTGTGTAGCATACTCATTCGTTTTCAGTTCTTCAGCAACTGCTTTCGCTTTATCTACTGCTGCTTTAGAATCTGTTGTCCAGTTTGCTGCATCACTGCTTCCTGTTGCCGCAATCGCCTCATCCAGCTTTGTCTTGTCAACTGTAGCTGCTGCCTTACTGCTTGTCTTGATCATTGAAATTTCCGGAATATTTTCACCCCAGGTTACTGTTACATCCAAAATTCTTTTATCTGAAGCTACAGCAAATTCATTGATTGCCTGGCTCAGTTTACCAAGTGTAACTCTCTGGATATTACTTCCATCTTCATTTGCAATTCTTGCAGTTACAACTGCATCAGATGCTGCTCCATTCTGGATCATACGGATCGTTCTCTTTGCCTCCAGATCAGAAATGCGATAAGTAAATGATCCATTTGCTTCTGACGGCTTGTATACCGTACGGTAATCTTCTTCAAATACATTGGAAGGTACTTTTCCTTTTTCTTCGATCACGGTCGATACGATATCTCGATTTGACTCTGTAGAGATATAGGCTCCACCATTGATCTGGATCTCATAGAAATCAACCCATCTGTAACTGTATGTCTTAAGCGGTACAACTCTTAAGTAACGTCCGCTTACATTCAGCCCTGTCTGCTCTGCATACATATTTCCAGGATTCTCACTGTCATGTGTCAGAGCTGCATAATCTTTTGCTGTATCTGTATTGGCTGTATTCTCGAAAGAATTATTTCCTACAGTCAGCACTGTTGTCCAGTTTGCTGCATCAGGATCATTTGCTACTTCAAATTTTGCATAACGCAGGAAATCAAGGCTTGTCTCTTTTACATAGTAACGGATGGACTTGAAGTCGATCGTCTGTCCAAGGTCAAACACGATCTTCTTTCCGCTATCCTGCACACCTGTGATCGTTCCATATGTTGTAAGGTCTCCGTCAAAAACATTATTGACGTTTCCACTTCCACGCATATCACGGCTTGCATCGTTCTGTGCAAAATCACTGGTTACTGTCTTTTCACCAATAAATTCATACGTTACTGTGAAAGCATCCCAGCTTACATCCACTGCTGCATCTGTATCATTATAAAGTCTGATATAACGTGCATCGGCTGCCTGGGACGGATCTGTTACCACTGTCCACTCTACCCCATTCATAGAAGTCTGTAACTTCAGTGAAGTTCCTGTCGGACTGGTAATTCCTGTCACCGCCTTGATATGTCCAAGATCGATTCCGATATACTTTTCGGCTCCTACGCTTAAGGATGCTGCATTCAGTGATACAGTTCCTTCTGCTGCTGTTCCAAGGACCTCACAGTTCTCGATATTTGTAAATACGTTATCTTTTGTTCCTGTATTATTTACTCTTTCTGTTACCGTAAATTCTGAGAATCTCGCCCAAGTCTGTCGATATTCCAGATTGCGGATACGGATATACTGTGCAGAAAGTCCGTTTAATTCAATATCCAGTACATCAGTTCCTGAAGTTGTTCCTGTATGGGATTCATATCCCGGAACGGCTGTCCAGCTCGTTCCATTTACAGATGTCTCAACTGTATATTTTACAAACTTATCACCATTGGACGGTGATCCTACTGCGATATGTACACTTTCCAATGTTGCAACCTTTCCAAGATTGTATCCAAGGAAATCATCTACATTTACAGCATCACCAGTACCTGTATTAAACCAGATAAATGTACTGTCATTTCCGTCACGAAGGAGTGATTCTGATCCCTGGTAAACACTCCAGCGATTCGGCTTCATTAATGTATAACTGAGTTCGCTGTCGTCTCCGTCATCTGTATTCTCATCTTTGTTGATCGTGATCTCATTAACCTGCAGCCATGCATCTGCTGCATTGTCTGCTGTTGCGATCAGGCGGATACCCATTGCTTCAAAATCTTCCGGAAGATTTTCTTTTGCAACACTTACTTCCTGGTTCTGGTTTCTGACACCTGCAAAACTATTGTTCATGCCTGTAAGCTCCAGATCTTTCCAGGTCTTTCCATCGGTTGTGTACTGCAGCTTTGCCTGATCCATATGATCTTTTCCTGCTCCAAGAAGGAACCGGATATCATTGATCTTGATTGCCTTACTGTAACTTACTCCGATATAGGTACCTGTTGTAATCTTATTCGGTGTCTTATAAATCGCACTTGTGCTGTCATCTCCGTCAAATAAGTTATCCGCAGAGCCTGTCGGTGTGTCTGTACGGCTTGTGATGTATTTACGGATCACTTTGTCCGGATTCAGGGCAAGTTCTGCTTTGCCTGATACATATTCAGCCAGTTTTTTAATAAACGGAACAATATGCTGTACTCCGACTTCTGCGACTTCCTGATAATTTACATACAGGAAATCATGCGTCTTGGACTGTGCGAATGCCGTTTCTCCTTCTGTATTGTATTCCACAACTGCGGATACATCTCCGTTCAGAGAACTCTTTACTCCATTCAGGTATGCAATCGCTGCATCTGTTGTATCTTTCCAACAATCCAGCCAGTAAACAATCTGATTTCTGATTGCCTCATTACCTGATTCTTTATACAATGCTGCTGCATCCTGAAGTGTCTGGAATTCCTGGATCAGATCATCCACATCTGCTTCTGTGACCGTTTCCGTTTCCAGTTTATCTTTAAATGCGTTGAGTTTTTCCTTCAGTTCTACTGACTCCTGAAGCTCAGTTACACGGCTGTCCATATTCTGATTGATCATATGCTTGGACAACTCTCTGAGTGCATCACTTGCTTCTGTCTCTACTGCCGAATTATGATCTACAAATGAAAATGCGTCTTCCCATGTCTGATCTGCATCGGCATCTGTATCCCAGATATTCCATGCATAGGATGCATTTGCAAAAATAGCTACTTTACTTGGCTCTGACTGCTGCATCGGGTTCAGCATGATTCCCTGAATCTTAGACGCATCAACACCACCATGAAGGAATGTGCTGTTACCACCCATGATCAGATGCTTATGTGAGTTATCTGAACAAGGCCAGTTGATCCACATGAAAGGACCTCTTCCTACATTATTTGTAAATGTAGTAGTAAAATTATTTGTAACCTCACCCCAGACACGTCCACCGGTCATAACGATCTGTACATTTTCCGGTACACTCTTCAGGGTCTGAAGTTCACTGGAACTTCCATTTCCCATATAATCATACGGAACGAACGGAAGTGTCATCTTCATATCAGGGAATTCCTGCTTCACCTCTGCCAGCCAGGTACTCATATCGTTCAGAAGTCTTACTTCATTTGCTGCTCCCGGATTTACAAAGTCATCCGCAAGAATCGCAATCTGACGTACTCCTGCATCAATTACCTGCTTAAACTTTGCTTTCAATTTTGCAAGATCTTCATTATAGTGTGCATCTGTATCAAAGCGGAAGTTATTTCCACTCGGAAATGGATGCAGGGCATACACAAATCTGCACTTGGAAGCATTTCCAGCTTCTGCAAGTGGTCTGATCTTACTCTCTAACTCTTCATCTGTATAGAGTTCATCCCAGTTTGCTCTGTGTTTCGGATCATCCTTTGGTGCATAGAAATAAGCATTTAACTTATAGTATCCCCCCCATGTCATCAGATTCACACGATCCTCTGTAGACCATGGATTTCCATAATATCCTTCAATAAATCCACGGCTTACAACATCTGCATAATCTTCAATCGTAAAATTTCTGATCGACAGGCTCTCTGTCTGTGCAAGTACATGATACAGTGTCGTCAGTCCATAAAAACTTGCATCTGTATCTTTTCCCAATACAGCAATCGTATTGTTGTCACTTTTCAGGAAATAGGAATCGGTATGATCAAATAATGAAGTATCTACAGCATATTCATCTACGATCTGATCATCTACTGTTCCGTCCGATCCGTAAACTCCTACATAAATGTTCGTTGCACCACTCTTTTCTGCATCTGATTCTGTCACATTCAGACCTTTCAGTTCTGCAGTCTCTTCAAGTCGTGCTTTTGTTGCATCGTCAATATCCTCATCATAAATGACATTGACATTCTTTTTCAGGATGTAGCTTCCATCCTGATACGTCATTTCCTGAGGATTCGGATAAAGCTTATATGTAACTTCTTCCGCTTCCTCAGCCTTTGCCGGTATTGCAGTCATCGGCAGAACCATTGCCACCGCCAGCACTGCTGCAAGTACCTTTTGGACTCTTCTTCCTTTCATGCTTTTTCCTCCCTTGCAAAATTTAATTTTATTTAACTATCAAATAAAATCACGCAAGTATACAAATCTATTATAACATTACAAGATTTTTTTTCCTTGTCATTACCGTTACTATTCTTCCTTATTTTTGTCTAATATGGAACTAAAAATCACCGGATTTTCAGATACTTCTCTTTAAAATCCGGTGGTTTTCTCCATCTTGAAACTATTCTTTTAATATTCAAATACAGCAACGCCATAAGCAGGGAGCGGATATGCAAAAGAATATTTCTGACCGTCGCACTCTTTCTTCACCGGCTTATAGATCTCGGTTCTCTTTTCTCCAGAACCTCCATACTCTTTCTCGTCGCTGTTCAGTACCAGCTTACACTGCCTCTTCGTCGGCACTCCAACCCGGTAATCTTCTCTTGCTACCGGAGTAAAGTTGCACACAAATAAAAGATTCTTTTTCTTTCCCTTTGAATGTCTGACAAAACTGAAGATACTTCTGAAAATATCATCTTTATTGATCCATTCAAATCCGGCCGGATCATTATCCAGCTCATACAGTGCAGGATGCTTCTTATATAAATGCAGAAGATCTCTGTACCAGTTCTGGATCTGCTGATGTGGTTCTTCTGAAAGAAGGAACCAGTCCAGTTCTCTCTCCTCGCTCCACTCACGCAGTTGTGCAAACTCCTGTCCCATAAAAAGAAGCTTCTTTCCCGGATGTCCTGTCATAAATGCATATGCTGCCTTGAGATTGGCATATTTGTCAAAGCCTTCTCCCGGCATCTTATTCAGCATGGAGCATTTCAGATGAACGACTTCATCATGCGAAAGAACAAGGATATAGTTCTCCGAATATGCATACTCCATGGAAAATGTCATCATATGATGTGCATTTTTCCTGAAATACGGATCCAGCTTCATATACTCTGTAAAATCATGCATCCATCCCATATTCCACTTCAGGCTGAATCCCAGTCCGTCATCCTCCGGGTTTCCTGTAACCTTTGGCCATGCAGTGGATTCTTCTGCGATCATCATCGTCCCCGGATTTCTTCCAAGTACAACAGAATTAAGATGCTTGAAAAACTCAATCGCCTCAAGATTCTGATTTCCACCATACTTGTTTGGGACCCACTGTCCGTCCTGCTTTCCATAATCAAGATAAAGCATGGATGCCACTGCATCGACACGCAGTCCGTCCACATGGAAATGCTCGATCCAGAACAATGCATTTGCAATCAGGAAATTCCGTACCTGCGGCTTTTCATAATCAAAGATCTTCGTTCCCCAGTCAGGATGCTCTCCCTTTCTCGGATCTGCATACTCAAAAGTCGGTGTTCCGTCAAAATCAGCCAGTCCGTGAGCATCCTTCGGGAAATGTGCCGGAACCCAGTCAAGAATCACACCAATCCTATTCCGGTGCAGATAATTGATCATATAAGCAAAATCTTCCGGTGTTCCATATCTGGAAGTCGGTGCAAAATAACCAGTTACCTGATATCCCCATGAGCCATCAAATGGATGCTCCGCGATTCCCATCAGTTCTACATGCGTATACCCCATCTTTTTTACATATTTTGTAATCGCTTCTGCAAATTCACGATAAGTATAAAATCCCTCATCTTCCCTTCCCGGATGCCTCATCCAGGAACCCATATGCACTTCATAGATGGATAACGGATTTTCTTTATTATCCCATTTTTTTCTGCTTTCCATCCAACGGTCATCCGTCCATTTTAAATGAGAAATGTCCGTAATCCTGGAAGCAGTTCCCGGCCGAAGTTCTGCATAATTGGCAAATGGATCTGCCTTATAGATCAGCTCTCCGCTCTGTGTCTCAATACAGTATTTGTACATCTGTCCGTCTTTCGCTTCCGGTACAAAAACTGTATAGATTCCTAATGGCTCCTGCCGCTCCATCCTGTCCGCTGCAGCATCCCATCCATTAAACTCTCCGATCACTGAAACACTCTTTGCATGTGGAGCCCATACTGCGAAATAAACACCCTTTTTACCTGCTGTCACTTCATGTGCACCAAGCTTCTTATAAATCTCATAATGATTCCCCTGCCCGAAAAGGTAGTGATCCAGTTCTCCTATCTCATAAGGCTGCAGTTTTTTCACTGCCTTCTTCTTTGTAACCATAAATCCACCTCACTGCTCGAATTCTTTCATTGCTTGGGATTTTGCTCCCAACATCATAGCATCATTATACTTGATGTACCTGAAAAAAGAAAGAGAAAACATATTTTTGCACAAAAATAGACAGCCTTTCCCAAGACTGTCTATTAATTCTGACTAAATTTTGTCGTTAAATGTTGAAATCTCGTTCGGAAAGAATAATTCTGTCCGACGAATCTGTATTTCTTCCGAATACTCTCTTCACCAGCTTCTTGGCTGAAGCTTTCTGTGAATGTGCGATTGCCTTATCCATTACTTCTTTTACTTCCGCAACAGTTACTGAATGATCTTCTCTCTGAAGAGAATCAATGCAACTGTAAAGAGCAAGAATACCCATTTCATCAATCTTGTAACCATTCTCCTGGGCATAAGTCTGACCAAATGTTACAAGCTCATCATTAATGAAGATCGGCACTTCCAGACGGGAAGTAAACTTTCTCCTGAACTCACGGTTGGAGGAAAGCAGACGATCTAACGGCTTTCTCTGTTCCTCAAGCACGATCAGAAGTTCTCCTGTATCACGCTCCATTGCCCTGTTCAGCTTGGCGACTGTCTTTTCATTCATCTTTCCTGCTTTTTCAATGATCAAAGCACCACCGTATAATTTATCGAAAATATCTCCGATCTTTTTCTTATTCAGGGACTCTCCTGTCACGATTGCTACCTTACCCTGACGGATCTCTCTCTGCTTCTGGATTGCTTTAACTACATCTACTGCAAGAACAGTCTTGCCATTTCCTTTATCTCCAATAATCAGGAGATTTCCTGTCTTCGACGTTCCCTTCCGGTTTGTACAGTTCTTATCCTGCTCCAGAACATCTACTAACTGTTCGCTCATGCCACGCACAGGAACAAAATAAGAGAATAATTTCTTCTGTTCTTCTGTCAGGCCGGCTCTTGTACCGATTCCGCTCTGAGTTTCCAGATCATATCTTCCATGTACTACAAATCCTGTATCCATGGATAATGCATCTGAAATTTCATCCAGTGGCAACGGAGAAGTCTTACCTGTAGCGATCAGCTTTGCAGTTTCCTTTCTGCTCAACGGTGTCGTAGCCGACATGATATCAATTCCATCATCTTCGTCCGGAATCTCCCGATCATCCGGCTCTTCACTGTGCTTCGGATCTACCTTGAATTCATCTTCAAAATCAGGTGCATCTTCCTCGTCCGGTTCTTCGTCCGGTTCTTCTTCGTCTTCATAGTAGAATTCCTCATCATCTGCTAACTCATCATCATCCGATTCTTCATAATAAGCTTCATCGTCATCTTCATATTCGTCATCATAGATTTCATCTTCATACTCATCTTCATCATAGGATGTATATTCATCTTCTGAATCGTCGTCTTCGTAAGATTCATACTCATCTTCTTCTGAATCGTCGTCTTCGTAAGATTCATACTCATCTTCTTCTGAATCGTCATCTTCGTAAGATTCATACTCATCCTCTTCTGAATCGTCATCTTCGTAAGATTCATACTCATCTTCTTCTGAATCGTCGTCTTCATAGGACTCGTACTCATCCTCTTCATCCTCTGACTCTAAGAAGTCTTCATCTTCAAATAAATCTTCGTCTTCCTCCGGCAGATCATCTAAACGGAGAGATTCTGTCACTTCTCCCATATTTTCATGCGGTTCTTCCGGTGCTTTTTCTATCTCTTTTTCTTCTGGCAAAGACTCCTCTGCCGGAACTGCACCTTCAATTTCATCAATCAGCCGCTGAATATCAGGAGACAGGATTGGAGTATCTTCCGTAACCTCGTCTTCCGGCTCTTCTTCGTATATTTCCTCAGCATCCGCCTCAACGACATCTTCTGCTGATTCTTCAATCGGCTCTTCCTCGGCATCTTCTAATATATCTTCTGCTTCGTCTTCGTCCGGTTCTTCCTCGTACGTTTCTTCTACCGACTCATCATATACTTCTTCCTCGGCATCCTCAAGCAACGCCTCTGCTTCTTCCGAATCCCAGTCAGATAAAATCTCTTCAAAACTCAGCTCCTCTGCATCCGCTTCTTCAAAGGATTCTGTATCATCTTCCCAATCCTCAGCAGGTGAATCCTCCAGGAAGTCTTCCGCTTCTTCCATATCGAAGATCTCTTCTTCCGGTTCAGCCGGTTCTGCATCAGCAATTTTTTGCAGTTCTTCTTCTATTGTCCCTGTCTGTGTTTCTTCAATCGGCTCTGCCTCTTCGACTTCTTCCGCCTCTTCTTCAACCGGTTCTGCCTCTTCGACTTCTTCCGCCTCTTCTTCAACCGGCTCTGCCTCTTCGACTTCTTCCGCCTCTTCTTCAACCGGCTCTGCCTCTTCAACTTCTTCCGGCAGCTCTTCTGCCACCAGATCTTCAAGATCCAGCTCTTCTGCGTCATCTTCCGTAATATCTGTTGTGATTTCTACAGGGATCCGCTCTGTCTTATCTGCCGCTTCTTCTGATACTTCTCCAGGAATAAGTTCCTTCATTCCGATTGGCACATCACCTGTATGCTTTTCCTGTGAAATCTGATTTACCATATCAAGATCCACGACCGACTCAATATCACCGATCGCACTCTCAAGATCAGAAATATCCGGCTCTTCATCCTCTGCCGCAGATACTTCCGGCTTGCGATGCAGTAACTGCTCCAATGCCTCATCCAGCCGCATTGTATCACCGATCTTTTTCTTTTCCGGCTTACGGACTGGTTTCTCTGAACTTTCTTCTTTTCCTGTATCCTGCTGTCCAATACTCTCAGGAATATCCTCAACCGGCTCTTCTGAAACAGCCTCTGCATGCTCCGTTGCTGCTTCATCCAAATGATCTTCCGGCTCTTTATTTTCTGCAACATACGTCTCAAGATCCGGAATCTCTTCCGTCTCACCGCCATTTTTTTCAAATCTGCGATTATACTTTTCCTGCTGCGAAGGTGTCAGTGGCTTATACTGCATCTTCAATTCCATTGCTTTATATACATATTTGCCTTCACTGAACCACAGGATCAGATCATCACATTCTTCCAGACATTCTGCCGTCATACCTGCTTCCTGATAAAGCTTTGCAAGTTCAAACGCCCATTCTTCAATATATTCTGCCTTCTTAAACTCTTCCAGTGCTTCAATCTGCTGCTCTAACGGAGCCCGCTGTGCCCGTAAGATCTGGTATCTCAGAATATGTCTGTTCGGATCTTTTGGTGCTAACTGCACAAACTCATCATAAAAATCTATTGCTTCATCTACATTCCCCGTCTTCAGTGCAAGAGAACTCAGACGATACAATACCTTCCGGCTTCCTTCTGCCCGATGATAAGCAATCTGCAAAATATCATAGCTTTTCTGATATTCACCGGTCTTTTCATAAATATCACTTACATTCGCAAGCATCATGGCATTGCGAACCCTTCTCCAGTCAATGGAGTCAGCAATCTCTTTTGCTTCCCCGTATTCTTCATTTTGCATAAGCTCTATCATTCGCTCTGACAGTTGCTTATATTCATATTTGTCCACCGCATTCACCTCATTATATTAATGTTTATTCGGTAACTCAAGATCTCTTCATGTCAATTTAACATAAGGCGATACTCTTTCATTAGTGTACCATACCATCTTCCCAATGTCAAAAAAATGCACCTCCAACTACCCTTGAAGATGCATTTTTTATAATATTTAATTTTCTCATTATTTTTATTTTATATTCTGGATCGAAGGTAAATCCTGATACGATTCCTGTAAGACCATTTTTCTTTTACAGCTACTGTTCCATGTTCCTTTACACATCGTTCAGTTCTGTATGTGGTAACTTTATTCAATATATCTGCAACTGCTTTATCTTTTTATTATGAATCTGGTCTTGTATTCTCTCCGTTCCATTTATTTTCATTCTTAATTTTTACCAGATCTGCGAATTAACTTTTGCTCAGGTCTCTTTCTTCACAGGAACCTGCAATCGCCGTACCACTGACATATTGATGAAATTCTGAAACTATACTGTCCATTGGTCCAACCTCCTGTTATCCGTTATTTTTAATCTAATCAGGCATCCGCTTCTTGTACCTTCTTAGTTAAATATCTTTTTTTGATGGTTTTATCTTAACACCCGGGCTTCTATTTGTCAATATATTTATCCGTTTTTTTCGTATTTTTTATTTATTTTTGTTTTTATATATAATTGTTTGAATTTTCAGTTAATTCGTTCTTGCATATCTACGCCTTAATCCTCTGCTGTCAGCTTTTCTTTTACTTTCAAAATTCTTCTGACCGATTCATCAATTCTTTCTTCTGTTAAAGTTCCATTCTGAACAGCCTCTAAAATTCCCTGATATGCCTCCTGAAAATTTTCCGGCATCAAAAGCATATCCCCACCAGCCTCTATAACTTTAACCGAGACCTCTGCCGAAGAATAATGCTGTGAAATTGCCCCCATATTCAATGCATCCGTAATTACAATTCCATCAAATCCCATTTTTTCTCTTAATACATCCGTAATCATAATTTTAGACAGGGAAGAAGGCGTATTGTCTCCTGTCACATTCGGTACTGAAATATGCCCTGCCATAATAATGGCAATATGATTTTCAATGGCATTCTGAAAAGGAACCAGTTCCTGCTGCTCCAGTTCTTCCAACGACTTGTCTGTATAAGCATATCCCTCATGTGTATCTCCGGCTGTTGCCCCATGCCCCGGGAAATGCTTGATTACTCCATACACATTTTCCTCATGCAGCCCATCCAGTACTTTTTGCGACAACGCAGCAACTTTTGCACTGTCATTTCCGAATGATCTTTTTTTAACAACTGTATTTTCCGGGTTAGTAAGAACATCCCCTACCGGTGCATAATCCAGATTGAAACCTAATTCTGCCAGATAATTGCCAATCGTCTGTCCTATTTCGTAAGCTCTTTCCTCATCTGTAACTTCGCACATATCTTCAACAACAGAAACATTCGAGATTCCGCTGCCTGCAACTCTTGCTACAGTTCCACCTTCTTCATCTACACTCAGAAAAATCGGGATTCCACTCTGCTCTGTACTGTACGACTGCGTAGTGTGAAGCATATCTGATAATTGTTGTCTGTCCTCGATATTCCCTGCAAAATAAATCATGCCACCAACCGGATACTGTTCCAGGCATCTTTTTGTCGTGTCTCCCGCTGCCGTTACCTTTCCCATTCCGGTCAATGCTTCCGGCGTAATGATAAATAACTGAGCCACTTTTTCTTCCAATGTCATCCCGGAAATTTTTTCTTCTACCCAGTCAGGCTTCTTCTGTTCCTTTTTATCGGTTGTAGTCTGCTCCACTTTTTCCGTCTTCCCAGCGTATTTTCCGGTTGGGGAAGATTCTTTCATATTCACAAATTTAATACACAATATTAATAGAAAGGCTGCAGCCAGCAGAAAACTTCCGCCGACCACAGCAATAATTTTTTTACTCTTCATATTTAATTCCTGAAATTAACAAATTTCCGCACCTGCAGGCATCTCTTTCTCCGGTGTCATCAGTGCAAAATTTCCATCTGCATCTTCAGCACAGAGCAACATTCCCTCTGAAAGAACTCCGGCAAGCTTCGCAGGTTTCAGGTTGACGAGAACCATAACCTTCTTTCCTACCATCTCTTCCGGCGTATAATATGCCTTAATTCCTGATACGATCTGCTTTACCTGACTTCCGATCTTTACCTGGGAGCATAAAAGTTTTTTCGACTTTTTGACTGCTTCGCAGGCGATGATCTCTCCTACCTGGAACTGCATTGCACCAAACTGCTCGAATGTGATCTCTTCTTTTGGCTCAAGATCAATGACTGCTTCTTCTTTCTTTTCTTCTTTTTTCGGATGAAGTTCCTCTACTTTTTTCAGAATTTCTTCCAGATCCATTCTCTGGAACAGAATTTCCGGTTTTTCTGTCACATGACCATTTCCAAGCTGCTCAAGGATCTTTTTGCTTGTAGATGGCATATATGGCTCAAGAAGTCTTGCACCCTCTGAAATACCCTGGATCAGATTCCATAATACAGTAGACAGACGATCTTTCTTTGACTCATCTTTTCCAAGTACCCATGGTGTAGTCTCATCAATATATTTGTTGCAGCGTTTAAACAGATTGAAGATTTCTGTGATCGCATCTGCCACACGCAGATCTTTCATCTTTTCAGCTACTGCCTTTGCAGTATTCTCTACGACTGCCTTCAGGTCAGCATCCACTTCTTCTGCCACGCCTGTATCTGTCACTGTTCCGCCAAAATACTTATTTGTCATGGAAATTGTACGGTTTACAAGGTTTCCAAGCGTATTGGCAAGATCTGAGTTCAGACGCTCTACCATCAGCTCCCAGGAAATCACTCCATCGTTCTCAAACGGCATCTCATGGAGTACAAAGTAACGAACCGCATCCACTCCAAAGAAATCAACCAGCTCATCCGCATAAAGCACATTTCCTTTAGACTTGCTCATCTTTCCGTCTCCCTGAAGCAGCCACGGATGTCCAAATACCTGCTTTGGAAGTGGAAGATCCAGTGCCATCAGGAAG
>ERZ772867.2109-NODE-2109-length-20260-cov-4.835734_pt1 | contig 20260 bp, 20 predicted proteins | sample MGYA00511341_ERZ772867 | MGnify/ENA primary metagenome ERZ772867 (study PRJEB29015, sample SAMEA2737707) | human gut metagenome | biome: human gut; feature: human-associated habitat; material: faeces | place: China | collected 2012 ... | reverse complement strand
CAGCCGTGGAGTGTGCGGAAACAGTGGAGTCAAGAGTTGCGAAGAGCATCCATAACAAAGCAAAAGCGGCTATAAAGCACCGGAAAAAGTAGAAAAATTTTTATTCAAAAGTTTGGGATGTGGAGATCGTGCGTTCGAGTCGCACTACTCGGACCAACAGCCCCTGAAATCGAATGATTTCAGGGGCTGTTTTCTTATTTTTCGCCTATTACCGGCAACATATCGTGATGCAGGATACTCTCAATCCAAGCAGATAGCTGCAATGGCCGATTGCCTTCCTTTTTCACCTTGCGCAAGGCAATCCCTTTGTTTCTTACAGGATTTTGCTCAGCGCCGCCCGGTCACCAATCACCGTCACATCGTTGTGCAGCTGAAGCACAGAGGCGGGAACCTGAGGCGTTACAGGGCCGGCAAAGGAACGATAAACCGCCTCGGCCTTGTCCTCGCCGCTGACAGCCACCAGAATGCGCCGGGCACGCATAATGTCGCCCACGCCCATGGTCAGTGCCTGATGGGGCACCTCACTCTCACTGCCGAAGAATCTGGCATTGGCGCGGATGGTGTTTTCCGTCAAATCCACCACATGGGGATGCACCGGGAACACATCCGCAGGCTCGTTAAAGCCAATGTGGCCATTATGGCCCAGTCCCAGCAGCTGCATGTCAATGCCGCCCAGCCGTGCAATCATCTGACCGTAGGCCCGGCATTCCTCGGCAGCATCCTCCGCCAGGCCACTGGGCACATGGGTGCTCTCCCGGCGGATGTTGACATGGTCAAACAGGTTATGCTGCATAAAGTAACGGTAGCTTTGCTCGTGCTCGGGGGCAAGGCCCGCATACTCATCCAGATTCACCGTGGTAACCCGGGAAAAATCCAGCTCACCCGCCTGATACTGCTCAATCAGCTGGGCATAGGTCCCCACCGGAGTTGAGCCGGTGGCAAGGCCCAGCACACAGTCAGGTTTGAGCAGGATCTGCGCCGCCAGCAGCTGCGCAGTACGGTGGCTCATGGCATCATAATTCTCAGTTACAATGATTTTCATGGAAACTCCTTGTTCAGCAATACTGACGGACAGCCGCCTGAATCATCTCCACCACCTCGCGGCAAATGGCGTGATCCGCTTCCGTCAGCGGCAGCAGAGGCTCACGCACAGAACCAACATCCGGGCCGCCCATCAGGCGAATGGCTTCCTTGATGACGGCATACATATTGCCCTCGGCGGAGCACATCTTGTAAATGATGCGGCAGCACTCGTTCTGAATCAAGCGCCCCTGCTCCATCTGACCGGCATGGAACAACTCATAAATTTTCAGGTACAGCTCCGGCATCACACCGTAGGTGCCGCCGATGCCCGCACCCGCGCCTGCCGCCAGACCGGACAGCAGCTGCTCGTCGGGACCGTTGAAGACAAACGCGCCCTCGTCATGCCACATCTGAATATCCTGCACAGGCATGGAAGAATTCTTCACGCCGATGCAGCGGGGATTTTTCAGCATCTCCTGCAGCAGAGGCACATTCAGGGCCACACCGGCCAGCTGCGGAATATTGTAGATCACAAAATCCGTGTTAGGTGCAGCATCGGAAATGTCATTCCAATATTTGGCAATGGCCTTGGGGGGCAGATGGAAGTAGATCGGTGGGATGGCCGCAATCGCGTCCACGCCCAGAGACTCGGCATGTGCTGCCAGCTCCCGGCTGTCTGCGGTGTTGTTGCAGGCTACATGGGCAATGATGGTCAGCTGACCGCCCACCTCAGCCATCACATTTTCCAGCGTCAGCTTGCGGTCGGCTACGCTCTGATAGATGCATTCTCCGGAGGAGCCGCCCACGTACAGGCCCTTGACGCCCTTGTTCTTAAAATACCGGGCCAGGGCGCGGACGGCCTGACCGTCCACCTTGCCCTCCTGGTCATAGCAGGCATAAAACGCCGGAATAATCCCCTGATACTTGCTCAGATCTTTCATAATACACTCTCTCCCTTATCGCTGTGATAGTTGATATGCCTCAGCCCTTGACGGCGCCCATGGTAATGCCCTTGGTAAAGTATTTCTGGAAAATCAGGAATACCGTAATGATAGGCACTGCCGCCAATGTGGCACCGGCCATAATCAGGCCGTAGTCCGTGGAGTTTTCCGCCTGCATTTTGGCGATACCAAGCGAAATAGTCAATTCCTTGGTGCTGGACAGCATAATCAACTGCATGAAATAGTCGTTCCAGGAGTTGATAAAGGTGAAAATCGCCAACGCGCCAACGCCGGGCTTAATCATAGGATAGGCCACTCTGGTAAAGGTCTTCAGTTCACCGGCGCCGTCAATGCGGGCAGCCTCGATCATCTCGGAGGGGATGCCCTCGGCAAACTGCTTAATCAGAAATACGCCGAAAGGCCATCCTACGATTGGCAGAATCACGGCGGACATGGTGTTGTAAAGCTGCAGGCTGGACATTTCTCGAATCAGGGGAATCAGAATTACCTGCTTGGGCAAGGCCATTGCCGCCACAATCAGGGAAAAGAGAATGGTGCGGCCCACAAAGCGCTTTTTGGCCAGTGCATAACCTGCCAGCGCAGAAGTGATGCAGGTGAGAATCATGGAAGTAACCGCCATGAACACGGTGTTTACCAGCCAGCGGATGGCTGCCGGAACCATGGGACCGGCAGAAATCACCACCGCTTCGCCGTTATTGAAATAGCGGCTGAAGGGAATGATAATTTCCCACAGGGGAGCCTTCTGCCGGCTCATCAGGCGCTGGAAGTTGTCGGTGACCCACTGGGTGGGAATCCACGCCGGTGTGGCGCTGTTAATCTCCACAGAGGTCTTGAATGCACCGGTGACAATCCAGTACAGCGGGAACAGGAACAGCAGTGCCAGCAGCACAATAATCACAACCGACACGATTTCATAGACGCGGTTTTTACGATGTAACATATCCGGCACCCCCTTAATTCTCCGCCTGGCCCAGCCTGTACTGGACAGCTGAGATAATCGCAATGATGATGGCCAGAATCACGCCCATGGCGTTGGCGTATCCGTAGCGATACAGCTTGAAGGCGGTGTAGTAGATATAGTACATGATAGTGTCCGTGCTGTGGGTGGGGCCGCCGGAAGTCAGCAGCTGAATCAGCGCAAAGCACTGGAACGAGTTAATGGTGGTGATAATCAGAATATACAAAGTCGTGGGCATGATCTGGGGCCACTTAATCCGCCAGAACACCTGTGTGCGGGTGGCTCCGTCCACCTCGGCGGCCTCCACCAGCGACTGGTCCACATTGCCCAGTGCCGAAACATACAGCACGATGGGCTGACCTACAGACGTGGTAAACAAAATCAGAATGATGCACCAGATGGCATAGCGTGCGTCACCCAGCCAATCAATGCCGTTGTCCAGCAGGCCGATTTTCTGGCCCACATAGTTGAAAATGCCGTAATAGTTGTTGAACATCCACTTCCAAACCACCGTCACGGCCACAGAGCCGGTAACGACAGGCAGATAGAAGATGCAGCGGAAGGCAGAGGTAACCGGCCCCTTCAGGTCATAAATCACCGTGGCCACCCACAGGGAAAACACGCAGACCGTGGGTACAGACACCACAACGATCAGCAGCGTATTTTTCAGTGCGCCGAGGAAAATCGGATCTTTAAACAGCTCCGTATAGTTTTGCAGGCCAATGAAAATGTCCTGCGTATCTTTGCCCATGGTGGAATCAAACAGGCTGGTGTAGATGCACATGATCATCGGATAGATGACAAAGCCCAGGAAAAACACAAGGCTGGGCAGCATGAACAGGTAGCCTGCTTTCGTTTCCCGGCGCAGCAGCGCACGGCTCATGGGTTGTGCTTTCTTATTTGCCAAAAGTAACGCCCCTCTCCAGCGGCCTGGCAGCGCTTTCTTCTGCCCGCCGCATGTATTTCCGGAACAACACACCCTCCCCACGCATGACGCAGGGAGGGTGCGCGCCTTTTACGGAATGGTCAGTAAGTACCAGCCGCCGATCAGCCCTTGGCTGCTGCGTTGGCGTTGGTCACGAACACACCAACCTCGGTGGCCACATCGCCGCCGGCGCCGATGCGCTGCAGCATGTTCCACCACTCAGTGCGGGCGGTGGTCCAGCCTGCGGTAACCTGATAGTAGTCGCCCAGATAAGGCATCAGAATCTGATAAGCCTCCATGACATCGTTGTCGGCCCAGATATTGGACAGGTCAACGCCCTCGGCCTTGTCGCGGACGGGGAAATAGCTGGCAGTCTTCACGGCAGCCTCGGTGCCCTCGCCATCGGCGAAGTACTTGATGAAGGTCTTGGCAGCCTCGATCTTGGCAGCGTCGCCGTTGTCAAACACGCCGAAGCCCCAGATGCCGCCCTGCAGCTTGCTCTCGCCGGTCTCGGAGGGGAAGCTCATGAACTCGATGGTCTGGCCGCTGATGGTTTTGCCGGCGCCGGTGTTGGCGCTGGCCGGATTCAGCTGCTGGGCAATGTTCCAGCAGAAGGCCATCTTCAGCGTCTCGTTGTAGAACAGGGTGATCTCATCGCCGCCGGCAATGGAAGCGTCAAACTTAATGCCGTCCATGCCCTGCAGCAGCTGCAGCGCCTTGATATTCTCGGCGGAGTCAGCGGTGTAAGCGGTGTGCTCAGCATTGGTGAAGGTACCGCCATACAGGTTGTTCACCAGAGCGCGGGTACCCTGATCGCCGCCCTGGCTGGCGCAGTACACAGCGCCAACGGTGCCGCCGAACTTGGCATACAGGGCCGCAACAGCCTGCGTAAACTGCTCGGTGGTCCAAGTGTGGGTCTCCAGATTCACATACTTGTCAGCACCGGCCTCTTTGAAGGCATCGTAGTTGATGGCCATGCAGTGAGCGGTCATGACAACGGGATACTCATAGCACTTGCCTTCGGCGTTGAAGCAGGCAGCCTGAACAGCCGCGTTCACCTCGGCCTTGTCGGTGTCGTCCCACATGTCGGACAGGTCCACCATGTAGCCCTTGGCGCCCCAGTTGGCAACCAGACGCTCGGGACCTTCCATAATCAGGTCGGGAGCTTTCTTTCCCTCAATAGCGGTGTTGACCTGATCGTCACCATTGGTGTAATCCAGGTACTCTACAGTCACCTTGATGTTGGGATACTTTGCGTTAAACTGGGCAAGCAGCTCCTGCACCTTGGTGTCGTCCTTCCAGTTACCGATGGGATAGGTCCACAGGGTCAACTCGGTGGTGTCGCCGGTCTTGCCGTTGTCCTTGTTCGTGTTGCCGCCGCAGGCCACCAGAGACAGGGCCATAACGAGGGCAAGAATCAGAGCAAGAAACTTTTTCATCCGATTTTTCCTCCTTAAAATTTATATTTTCACGCCAGCGTGGCGGGAAAACCATGTGGGGGTATACGCGTTGTGCTCCTGCACGAAGAAAATCCGGGCAGTATCGGAATGTCTTTGTATGAATTGTATAAAAAGACGCATCGGTTGTCAAGAGAAAAATCGAAAAAATTTTAATATTATCCGTATCGCATGAAAATTTTCCAAAATTTTTTTAAAAAACGCCATCTCTCTTGACACCGGCGCCCCAAGCGCTTAAGCTGTAATAGAATTTGTACACCATTGGCGGGGCAGTCCCTGCCGCAAAATGAGGAGGACGACATGAAAAAGCACATCGTATGCTTCGGCGATTCCAACACCCATGGCTACTGCGCCGATCCCGGAGACAATGCCGACGGCGGCAATCGTTTCAACGAAGACGAGCGCTGGACCTGCCGCCTGCAGAAGGCGCTGGGCGAGGCGTATCTGGTGACCGAGGAGGGTCTGAGCGGCCGCACCACGGTGTTTCAGGACCCCATCCACGAGTCTATGGATGGGCTGAGTGCAATCTATTCGGTGCTGAAAAGCCACGAGCCGGTAGATTTGCTGGTCATTATGCTGGGCACCAACGACACGAAGGAGCGCTTCTGTGCCAACGCGCCCACCATTGGCAAGGGGATGGAGCGGCTGGTGACCAAGGCCAAAACCGTGAATTGCTGGGGCGGCAAAAAGCCCAACATTCTCATTGTTGCGCCGCCGGCCATTCAGGAAGGCTTCTTTGACCCCGTGATGGGCGACGACTGCCGGGAAAAATCGCTGGCCACAGCCCAATATCTGCAGGAAGCGGCCCGGAACACTGGCTGCCACTTCATGGATGCCGAGGGCTGTGAGTTCAACGCCATTGACCACATGCACCTCACCTGCGCAGGGCACAAGGAACTGGCCCATCGGCTGGCCTCCCTGATCCCCCAGCTGGTCTGATAAAACAGCATAAAAATTGCACCCGGGAGAATCTGACGGTTCTCCCGGGTGCGTTTTTGTGGGCAAATGCGGTCAATCGGCGAAGCCGCCGGTGATGGCGAAGCCGTGATCCATGGGGCCGCTGCCGTGACCCAGATCCAGCATGGCGGCCAGTGCGCCGGAGATATACTCCTTGGCGCGGCGGACAGCGCCGTCCAGATCATAGCCTTTGGCCAGATTGGAGGCAATGGCAGAGGACAGCGTGCATCCTGTGCCGTGGGTGTTGGGGTTATCAATGCGCTTGCCGCGGAACCACTCATAGCTTCCGGCGCGATACAGCAGGTCATTGGCGTCATTCAGCTGGTGGCCGCCCTTGCACAGAACGGCGCAGTGGTAAGTCTCTGAAATCTTCCGTGCAGCGTCAATCATGTCTTCTGCGGTTTTGATGGGCATCTCCGCCAGCACCTCAGCCTCCGGAATGTTCGGTGTAAGTACATCGGCAAGCGGGAAAAGCTTTTCCTTCAGTGTGCCGATGGCATCCTCGCTGATCAGGCGGGCGCCGCTGGTGGCCACCATCACAGGATCTACCACTACATGCTGCGCCTGATACTGCCCCAGCTTCCGGGCAATCACCTCAATCATCTCCTTCTCGGACACCATTCCGATCTTCACAGCGTCGGGCCGGATGTCGGTAAATACGGCATCCAACTCCTGTTCCAGGAACTCCGGGGTGGCATTCAGAATGGCGGTAACACCTGTAGTATTCTGGGCTGTAAGGGCCGTGACCGCGCTCATGGCATAGACACCATTGGCCAGCATGGTCTTGATGTCCGCCTGAATCCCGGCACCTCCGCTGGAGTCGCTCCCGGCGATTGTCAATGCTGTTTTCATATATGTCATTCCTTTCTCGTTCGTTCCCCGCCGCAGCAGGGACACAAGATGTGTTTTACAATGCGATAGTTGGCGTTTGAATAGGGCACAAGTCACCGATTCAGCAGCGGCCAGCAGGCAGGAAGCTCCTCCAGCGAGGAAACCCAGATGTCGGCCGCCCGGACAAGGCCCTGCTGATCCGGCTCTCCCATGGGGTCAAACACGCCCATTGTAACAAAGCCCGCCCCGGCGGCTGTCTGCAAAGCGTAGAGCGAGTCCTCCGCCACCAGCGTGGAATCCGGCCGGGCTGCAAGCGCCCGGGCCGCCTGACGGTAAATAGCGGGGGAGGTTTTTTCCTCTCCCACCTCGTCCGTGGTCAGCAGGGCGGAGAAAAAGGGCAGCAGGCCCGTCCGCTCCAATGCGGGCTGCACCAGCATGCGGGGACTGGTGGTAGCCAGCGCCATAGGAATCCCCCGGCAGCGCAGAAAGGCCAGTGCCTCCGGCGCGCCGGGCTTTGGCTGCACTTCCCGCAGATAAAATTCCCGCAGCAGGGTCTGAATGGACTGCTGGATTTCCGCCGGGGACTCCGGCAGGGCGTAATTCTCTTTCAGGTACGCAGCCCCCTCCGGCAGGCTCATGGGAAACAGCGTCTGGCCTAATCCCTCCCGGGGAACGAGGCCCCGGCTGCGCAGATAGCGCGCCCCCAGCTCCCACCAGATACCAAGGGAGTCCAGCAGCACACCATCCACATCGAAAATAGCCGCCCGAATCACCGGCTCACCATGTCAGCCACTTTTTCCTTCATCTCCCGGGCGGCCTGCCGGACATCGCTCTGGCCGTAGATAGCGCTGATGACCGCCACGCCGCATATACCGGTTCCTGCAAGTTCCTGCACATTTTCCCGGGTGATGCCGCCAATGGCAATCACCGGAATGGACACTGCATCGCAGATGTCCCGCAGGACCTGATGATCCAGCAGTTTGGCATCGTCCTTGGAGCCGGTGGGGAACACCGCCCCCACGCCCAGATAGTCCGCCCCGCGCTGCTGGGCAAGCAGGGCCTGCTCCACCGTGCGGGCGGATACACCCACAATTTTGTCCGGGCCCAGCTTTTCCCGGACATTGCCCGCTTCCATATCACTCTGCCCCACATGAACGCCGTCCGCGTCCACCTCCAGCGCCAGATCTACATCGTCATCAATGACAAACGGTACGCCGTAGCGGCGGCACAGGGTCTTGATTTCCTTCGCCTCCTGCAAAAAGGCAGGGCGATCCAGCTGCTTTTCCCGCAGCTGGATGAAGGTGGCTCCGCCCTGCAGGCTTTCCTCCACCACCTGATACAGGGACTTCTCCCCCAGCCAGTGCCGGTCGGTCACAGCATATAGCAGCAGCTGCTGTCTGGTACAATTCATAATGGCTCCCTTCTGCGGCACGAAGCCGCACGGCAATTTTCAGATAAAAAAGAGTGGATATGCCCCGGGCATATCCACATAAAATCCGTTTTGGCGCGGCTTGCTGCGACATGTCCTTCCGTTGGCATAATCCAAATCAAGTAACGGGGTCAGGGCGGCAACAGCCCTTTCTCAGCCTGCTTTACGCAGGCTCCCCCCTGTCATGGGACAGTGTAGCATACTCCGGCTTACATTGCAAGTCCGGTCACATATGTTTTTGGTAGATTCGCTCCAGCAGGAAGGAGCTCAGCAGCGCCAGCACCGCCGGCACAAACAGCAGGGTGCACCAGTTCAGCCACAGGGCATATGCCCCTGCCAGCAGCAGAAGGCTCAGCAGCAGTGTGCTGGGCAGATGTGCCACCGCCAGCATAAAGCAGACGCGCAAAAGTCCCCCGGGCGAATATTCAAACCGGGCAAGGGTGGGAAACAGATACCCGAACAGGCCCAGCAGAAATACACACAGCACCGCCGCAAAGAACACCAGCGCATAGGCTGCCGGGTTCCCTGCCAGCGCCATCTGCCAGATGATCCAGCAGCACCAGGCCACCGCTGCCGAAAACAGCAGCAGCGGCACGGTGACCAAGATGCCGGTTTTCAGATTTTCCCGCAGGGAGTGGAAAAAGGTTGTAAATGCGCCGTTCTCCATCCGGCGCACAGGCCCCCGCACGGCAGCATACAGCGCCGCTGTAGCCGGGCCGATTGTAACAACCGGCAGGCTGCACAGCAGCCACAGCAAAGACAGGCCCATCACATCCGCCACGGCGGACACCGTGCGCCAGAGACTGTTGTCCGGGCGGAAGAAGCCGGAAAATCTGGACATGGTACGCACTCCTCCTTACAGCTGCTTTTTCATCAGCGCCTTCCCTACAATGCCGCGGTATTTCTCCACGCCCTCCCGGTTCTGGCGATAATATTCCCCGCTCAGCACATCCAGCACATACAGCTGGCACAACAGCGCCGCTGTTGAGCCAAAGCGCAGCGGGTCCTCATTGGGGCCGCACAGCAGCACCACATCTGCATATTCCGCTGCGGGCGCGTTTGCGTAGCGGGTCACCAGAATCAGTCTGGTACCCAAACTATGGGCAAGCTGGGCAGCATCCATCACCTCATGCGTAGCGCCGGAGTAGGAAAAATACAGCACCACATCCCGCTGGTCCAGCGTGCTGAGGGTGATGGCCTGCAGATGCGAATCCTGAACGGTTTTGAATTTAGGGGAAACGGTGGAAAACTGCGTCCACGCAACCTGCGCGATGGCGGAGCTGTTGCCCTGCCCCATGCAGGCCACATAACGAGCCTCCGTCAGAAGTGTCACCGCCCGCTGCAAATCTTCCAGCCGCAAAAGCTGGGCCGACATGCGCAGCGCCTCCTGACAGGCCCGCATAGACTGCTCCGTGACCGTCTCGTTGCCGGACCGGTCGTCATGGGCGGCCATATCCGCCCGGGCCAGCTCCAGCTTGAAGTCGTTGAAGCCGGAAAGCCCCAGCTTTCGGCAAAACACGGAAATGGTGGCTACAGCCACCTTGCAGGCGGCACTGAGGTCGGTAATGGAGATATATTGCGTCTCCTTCTGATGGGCCAGCACATAGTCTGCGATTTTCTTTTCCGACTTGGTGAACTGATCATAGTCCTGCAGCAGGTGCGCCACAATATTTTTTTCCATAGAGGGGTTCTCCTCTCATAAGAGACTGTGCTCCGGGCGGCCGGGCCGCCCGGAGCGGCGTATGGTTCAAAGGGGCAGGCGCTGACCGTCCACAAATACAGCCTTCAGGTTCAGCTTCTGATCCAGCACCAGCAGATCCGCGCATTTACCGGGCCGGAGTTCCCCTATGTCTGTCAAGCCCACGGCCTGTGCCGGGGCGGTAGAGGCGGCATAGCACATCTCTGCCAGCGGCAGGCCAAAGCGGACATTGTTGCGCACGGCATCCAGCAGCGAAATACAGGAGCCGGCCAGTGTGCCGTCCAGCAGGGTAGCCTTCCCCTCCTTGAGCACAATGGGCTGGCCGCCCAACTCATAATCTCCATCGGGCATTCCGGCGCAGCGCAGAGAGTCTGAAATCAGGTTCAGCTTATCCCTGAACAGCCTTGCTGTGGCCCGGATAACGGCGGGATGAATGTGCAGTCCGTCGCAGATCAGCTCCACCGATGCGCCGCTGTCAAAGGCGGCGCCGATTACACCGGGCGCACGGTGCAGCAGTCCCGGCATGCCGTTATACAGATGGGTGGCATGGCTGGCTCCCGCAGCGAACGCCTCCATGGCCGTGTCATAATCAGCCACGGTGTGGCCCAGTGACACGGTGCACTTTTTAGATACCTCGCGGATAAAATCCATACCCCCGGGCTCCTCGCAGGCCACGGTAACAAGGCGCACCTGGCCGCCGCTGGCCTCGTTCAGCCGGTCAAATACAGCCACATCGGGACGGTGGAGATTGCACTCTGCCTGCGCGCCCTTTTTGGCCGCCGACAGGAAGGGCCCTTCCAGATGTACGCCTGCGCACTTGGCCCCTCCGGTGCGTTTAAAATCCCGGATGGTGTGCATCGCCGCGGTCAGCACCGACTCGGGCAGGGTCATGGTGGTTGCAAGAAAGGCCGTCACGCCGTGTGCCGCGTAATAATCGGCCATCGGCTGCAGCCCCTCCGGCTTTCCGTCGGAAAAATCCTCGCCGACTGCGCCGTGGGTATGGATGTCCACAAATCCCGGCACCACATAACAGCCGGTCGCATCAAAGCCCTGACCGACCAGCTGCTGCTCTACCCGGTCAATCGTCCGGTCAAAGGAAATGTCTGCCGGGACAAACTGCCGCCCCTGCAGCACAAGGCCATTCTGGATCAGCATATATCCTCCGCCTCCTTACCGCAACTCCGGCAGGCTGGCCGCTGCCATAGACTGCCCTACCCGGCGGAACTTCTCGTCCGGCAGGCTGGCCGCCAGCTTGTCCGCCATCTCCGGGTATTCCTCCCGCAGCACCTGCTGACAGGTGGAAAGGATCAGATCGCCGCCCTTGCCGCTCATTACCCGGCCCAGCAGCAGCACATGGCGGCAGCCGTAAAGCGTGAAGTAGTAGGCCAGTGTGTGGCCCAGATACACGCCGATGGAACGATACACCTGTGCGGCCCGGGGATCATCCTGTGCCATCAGGCCCTGCACCACCTTCAGCTTTTCCGCCGGGGACAGGCTCTCCTCCAATTCGATTCCGGCCCGGGGCGCCAGCTTAATCACACCGTCCTGCGAGAAATATTTCACGCCGCAGCCAATGTCGCCGGACCATTCATCCTGCATGGCGTCCGGGTTGGCATCCACCGGTACAAAAGCCAGTTCATTGAGCCAACCGGTGATGCGGCCCTTCTCGTCCACAAAGCCCACGGCCTCGCTGGTGCCCATGGCAATGCCCAGCACGCTGCTGTCGTTCAGGCTCATGGCGCCGGCCAGCGCACTGACATCACCGTCGTTAATCACGCAATACGGCACATCGCCAAAAGTATCCGTAATGGCGCGGATGTAAATATCCTTCACCTTCCGGTCAAACTGCTCTTTCGGCACCTGCAGGAAAAGGCTTGCATTCATAGTCCGGTTGTTGATATACACACCGGCGGAGGATACGCCCACCGCGTCCACCCGGGGCAGATGCTCCGCCGCAGAGCGCAGGGCGGCCACAATGCCGTTATAGTGATACTCCGGGTCGGCATTGGTCTTGGGGAACCAGACCACCTCCTCGGAATACACCGTCTCACCGTTCAGCACGGCACTGACCTTCCGGTCGGAACCACCTGCGTCAAAGCCGATGCGGCAGCCCTCCAGATGGCCGCCCATAGCCTTGGGAGAGTCCTTGGCCTGCGGCACATCCTCCGTCAGCACGATTTCAAAGGGATGCTCAAAAACATTGGCCATATAGTCCCAGTCGAAGGCGCGGCCGCCCCCGGCGCAGTACTGGCTTTTCAGATAGCTGCACATGGCGGCGTCATCCGTATATACCCGGAAGCCGCCTTTCATCCACAGCATGGTCTTCACCAGCCGGTCTATATAGTAGCAATCCGCCTGATACCGCTCCTGTGTCCCGTGAATAAAGGTGCGCACACTGGCCATCTGGCCGTCGGCCCGCTCCACTGCCAGCGCAATGGGCTTTTTTGCCGTGTTCAGAAAGGCGCGGTTGTAGCGCCCGATGGGATAAAATGCAGGGTCCAGCTCCGGCACAAAGGTCAGCTGGTCAGCAATGCCATATCGTTCCATGGTGTAGTCCCCTTCCATTATCGTAAACATTTCCGAAATAATTTCGATTTTCTCCATTGTACCACAATCCGTCCCGGTTGTCACCTGTAAAAAAATTTTTCTTCCTGTATTGCAGTTCCGGCCATAAAATGATATGATGCAAATGTAAAATCTTTTCGATTTTGGGAGGAATACCATGGATCGAGTCAAAAAATTACAGGAAATTCAAAGCTGGGTGCGTTCAGAGCTGGAGCGTAGCGCCCGGTTCTGGCTGGACAACGGAATGGATCGCGAGCATGGCGGCGTGTACACCTGTCTGGACCGCAAGGGCGAGATTTATTCCACCGACAAAAGCGTGTGGATGCAGGGCCGCTGCGGGTGGATTTACGCTTTTCTGTGCCACACCTACGGTGTCCGCGAAGAATGGCTGGCTGCGTCCAAAAGCTGTCTGGACTTTATGGAGGCCCACTGCCTGAACCGGCAGGCCAACGACCGGATGTATTTCACCGTCACCGCTGACGGCAAGCCGCTGCGCCAGCGCCGGTATTACTTTTCCGAGGCTTTTTATACCATGGCTAACGCCGAGTATTACGGCGTCACCGGCGAGGACGCCTGCCTGCAGCGCGCCCGCCGCGCCTACGATATGTACTGGGATCTGAGCCGCGGCATGGCCGACCCCACCGGTCTTGGCCCCAAAACCATTCCCGAAACCCGGCAGGGCCGGGCCTTCGGCATTCCGATGATTTACCTGAATGTGACATCGGTTCTGCTGCGGTGCGATCCGGAACGGAGAGAGCTTTATGAGCAGCGCGCCCAGACCTGTGTGGACGAAATCTTCAAATATCATGTCAAGCCCGACCTGCACTGCGTGCTGGAGAATGTGGACACCGACGGCACACCCCGCCTGTATTACACCGAGGGCCGCACTGTGAACCCCGGCCACGACATCGAGGGGGTCTGGTTCCTGCTGGAGCATGCCCGCCGCACCGGCGACCGGGAGCTGGTAACGAAGGCCGAAGACATTTTCAACTGGGCCATCAATGCCGGTTGGGACAAGGAATACGGCGGCCTGCTGTACTTCATCGACGCTCTGGGCAAGCCGCCCGAGGCATACGAGCACGACATGAAGCTGTGGTGGCCTCACAATGAAATTCTCATCTCCTCCATGATGCTGTACCGGGATACCGGGAAAGAGGAGTATCTGGCATGGTTTGAAAAGTGCATGGACTACTGCAAGGAGCACTTTGCCGATCCTGCCTACGGCGAGTGGTACGGCTACCTGCGCCGGGACGGCCTGCCCACCGAGCCCTCCACCAAGGGCAGCACATTTAAAGGGCCCTTCCATATGCCCCGCAGCATGATTCTGGTGGACACCATGATTACCGAAATTCTCCAGCGCGAAAACGCCTGAGTCTGTATTTTTCAAAAGCGTCCCCTGTGGCCGTCTGGCCGCAGGGGACGCTTTCTGAAATTTATCAAAAGTCTGCTTTCGGGGATAAAATCAGAACACCAGCTGAATCAGCAGCAGGCACACCACGCTGGCGCCAAGACCCACCCGCTGGCTGATATGATGCTTCTGTTTGAGCCACTGATCCACAAAAATTACCACAAACATGGCCGTCATTACGAAGTCAAGGCCGCTGGTTTCAAAATGGATAAAGTTCCCCAGCAGCCGCTGATCCAGTATACCCGGTTGAGCAGTGTAACGAACAGGTAAAACCACCCCCGGTCAATCCCCTCGGGAATCTGCACCGAGCAATTAACGCTGAAGGTTTCGTCACACATGCCGAAAATCAGATACGGTTTTTTCCAGCCAAGGCCCTTGTACTTGTCCAGCATGGAAATCCCGTAAAACAGATGCCGCGCCTGAATCATCACCGTCATCAGCAGCCCCTGCAGCGGGGCAAAGGGGGCCAGCAGCATGCTCACCGCCAAAAACTCCAGACTGCCGCCGAAAATGGTAAAGCTCATCAGCATGGGATACCAGAAGCTGAAGCCTGACACATGCATGTAAATTCCGTTGGTCACCCCCAGAAACCAGAAGCCCGCGAAAATGGGGATGGTATAGGGAAAGGCGCACTTGAACGCCGCCGCAATGGTCTGTTTTTTCGTTTGCATGGGTTGTCTCTCTCCCTGTCCTTATGGCGTTGACAGTATCATATCAGATTGGTAGGAGTTGTGCAGCCGGTTTGCAGAAAATGCTGCCGCGGAAAAAATGCAGGAAAGCGGGGCACATCCATGCCCCGCTTTCCTGCATTTTTGTTCTTACTCCCCTACGCCGGTGTGGATAACCTTGCCCATATTCCATAGACGGGCAGCCTGCCGGGCAGCCTCCAGCCGCTCCTGCGGGGTGCGGTACGCGCTGTGAGCCGTCTCGGCGCCGCAGTCCATACACGCGATGTATACGCACCAGCCCTGTTCATCCTGCACGGCGCCCACGCCGCGGCAGATGGGGCAATCTTCCAGTTCAATATCATAAATCGGGTCCATATATATGCCTCCTTTTCGTGGACACAGTGTAGCATACCTGCTCCCAAAGTGCAAGGCATTTGCCCCGATTTAATACCGTCTGCCCTCTCGTTTCTCATCCATTCGGCTGAATATATTTTTCCAGCACGCTATACAGCAGCGGCGGGTCGATGGGCTTGGACAGATGCTCGTTCATGCCTGCCTCCAATGTGCGCATCGGCTCCTCGGCAAAGGCAGCAGCCGTCATGGCAATGATGGGAACGGCCGCCGCACCCGGCCGGCTCAGCGCCCGGGCTGGCTTCGCTCTGTTTCATGGGCCTCGGCAGGCTTCGCTGTGTAGAACACATTGCCAAACAGGTCGATTTCTCCCCTTTCCAGCATGTCCATACACTCTGTAAACGAGCCGTAAACATATTCATACTCCCATCCGGTCAGATAGGAGATTCTCTGCAAAACTCATACCCGGTGCCCCGCTTATATTCCCCCGGCCCGCCTTCCTCATAGTTCAGCGCATCCACATACCCCACCCGAACGGTCTTCTCCCCGTTCTGCGCCGCCCACACATCCGCAGGACAAAGTGCCGCCGCCAGCAAGGCCGCAGCCAGAAGCCACAGGGATACTCTTTTTCTTTTCGGGAACCGATAACGCCCTCTCATATCCATTTCTCCCTTTTCTCGCCGTTCAGGGCATATTTTCCCCCAAAAGCCTGCAAAAAAGGCGTGGGACTATGCGATGCAAAACAGCACAATCCCCCCGCCCGTTCACTGCTTATTCTACTGTCCAACATAATTGCAATAGTAGTACACTACACACTTAGTCGGATTACAAGCATTCACGGGCATCAAATTCTGCCGCAGCCGCCAAACTTTTCGGCTCTTTTTTGGTGGATTCACCCCTTTTTTTGACGCATTTCCTCCCATCCGCTTTTTTCTTTTCCCATTCCGGACTTTTTTGCCGGAAACCGTGAAGTCATAGCGAAGTCATAGCCCTCTCCTGTAGAATGATGTCAGAATCAATCAGAGTATCCCGAAAACGCGGTAAAGGTGGTGTATCGTGCGAGAAAACAGAATGCGGCCCACGGGGCTGAACGCCTTCCGGCTGAGCATCCGTTCCGGCTCAGGCGGCGCCCTCTGCGGAACCGTCCGCAGCGACCTGATGGGCCGTCAGGCAGAGTTCACCAGCCTGTCGCGTATGGTGATTCTGCTGGAAGAATGGATGGACCTGGCCGAGGGGCAGGAGCCGGTCAGGCCGCTGGCCTCTCCCCAGGGAGCAGACTTTGAAATTCAGGTGCTCTTTCGCCAGAATTTCAGTTGGCAGGGGCGGCTGCTCTGCCTTCGCAACCATACCGAGGCGCCCTTCCGCAGCGTGCTGGAGCTGCTGATCCAGCTGGAAACAATCCTGACCAGGTAAGTAATGCCCGCATTTTTCGGGCAAGTAAATGACGAAGATAGGAAGATTAGGGAAACAGGAGGACAATGACCATGAAGAAAAGATTAGCGACTCTGCTGCTGGCCCTGTGCACGCTGCTTTCGCTGCTGCCCGCCAGTGCATTGGCCAAGGACCCCGGCGGCGGTGGCTTCGCTACCCGCACCCAGACCGCCACGGTTTATGTCTATACTCAGATCGAGGGCATGACCGATGACGAGCTGAAGGGCCTGACTCTTAACGCCCACGGCTGGTATACACTGGGCTATGTGGAAGTCACCTACACCGGCAAACTTACGCTGGAAAAGGTCAAGGCCGCTATGGCCAAGGGCTTTGTGCACGAGTACAACACCTCCATCCGCATCAGCGATGTGGTATTTGACAGCCTGAAAATAAGCGATGGTGCAGACGATTATGTCGCTGCCGGCACCCCCGCCTATCACCTTGATGGCAAGCTGACCGTTAAGGCGCAGTATGGCTTCGTCACCATCAAGCATGAGGGCACGGACGGTGCCAGCCTTCTGACCGAGCAGAGCGTCCCCTACCGCGCCGGCGCCACCCTGACCTTCGGCCGGGACTATAACTCCCACAGCTTCAACGGCTACACCTACGATCATAACAGTGACAGCAACTACACCGTTGTGGCCGACCAGAACAAGGTCATTACTCTGTACTATCAGCCTGTCACCGGCCTGAGTTACTCTGTCAACTATCTGGAGCAGGGCTCAAACCGTGTTCTGCACAATGCAAAAACGGTCGATGGTGTGACCCACGGGCGGACCTATAGCGAGAGCGCCGTTTCCATCCCCGGCTATAAGCTGGTAGGCAGCGCCAGTCGGTCCGTCACCGTCTCCGACGGCGGCGACAATGTCATCACCTTCTACTATGAGAAGGACGCGGCCCAGACGCAGGATGTTTCCTACGAGGTTCGCTACACCGTGGCCGGTGTCCTCCGTTCTGAGGAAACCGTCACCGTAACCGACCACATCTGGGTCAATGACCCCGCCGAGATTGCCATCGTCGATGGCGGCATCCCCGCTCCCGCCGATAAGTTCCCCGGCTATGTGCTGGATTCCGAGAATCCCGCCTATCCCGCTGCCGGAACCAAGGTCGCCAGCGGCACGGTCTTCACCGTGAACTATGTTCCCCGCACCGACCTGTCCTACACCGTCCGCTATCTGGAGCAGGGCACGGACAAGGTGCTTCACGAGGAAAAAACCGTTGAGAATCAGACCTTCGGCGCTACCGTCACCGAGGAGCCTGTTCAGATCACCGGTTATGTTACGCCCTCCGAGCAGGAGCTGACCATCGGTCTTGAAAACAATGTCATCACCTTCTACTATGAGAAGGACGCGACCCAGACGCAGGATGTTTCCTATGAGGTTCGCTACACCGTGGCCGGTGTCCTCCGTTCTGAGGAAACCGTCACCGTAACCGACCACATCTGGGTCAATGACCCCGCCGAGATTGCCATCGTCGATGGCGGCATCCCCGCTCCCGCCGATAAGTTCCCCGGCTATGTGCTGGATTCCGAGAATCCCGCCTATCCCGCTGCCGGAACCAAGGTCGCCAGCGGCACGGTCTTCACCGTGAACTATGTTCCCCGCACCGACCTGTCCTACACCGTCCGCTATCTGGAGCAGGGCACGGACAAGGTGCTTCACGAGGAAAAAACCGTTGAGAATCAGACCTTCGGCGCTGTCGTAACCGAGTCCCCCATCGTTATTGATGGCTATGCCCCCACGGAAACCTCCAGCGTGGAGCTTCGCATCGGCACGGAAAAGAACGAGATTACCTTCTACTACACCGCAATCCCCGCTACTCCCGCTGATCCGGCTGCTCCCGTCACCCCGGTGCCTCCCGTTACTCCGGATTCCCCCGCGGCACCTGTGACCCCCACAGCTCCCGATTCCACCCCGGAATCTCCTGCGGCCCCGGTTTCCCCGGCGGATACCATTCAGCCCGCAACAGAGGAGATTATCGACGATGAAACGCCTCTGGCTGGCCCCGCAGGTGGTGCATGGGCGCTCCTGAATCTGATCCTTACAGCCGTAACGGTGGCTCTGTCTGCCGCGCTGCTGGTAGGGTATCTGGGCAAGAGCAAGCAGGCCCGGGAAGACGAAAACGGCAATACCATGTATGACGAAAATGGCAACGAGGTTCTCGAGTACATCCGTAAGAAGCGCGGCTTCTGGAGAGTTGTAAGCCTGATTCCCGCCATCGGCGCAGTAATTGCCTTTATCCTGACCGAAAACATGCTGCTCCCCATGGTCATCGTTGACCGCTGGACTCTGTTGATGGTCGCTATCGCTCTGGTGCAGGTGGTCATCACCGCTCTGAGCAAGAAGCGCGATGAGGAGCAGGAGGAAAATGGCAGCGCCGCCTGCTAACCTGAATCCATTCGAACAAGCTGCAAAAGGCCCGGCACAGAAAATTCTGTGCCGGGCCTTCGCCTGTCGGCAAAACTGTTTTCCGGGCATATTACGCCAGTAAAAGATGATACAACGCTCGTCCCCCACGGGTGCAATACTCTGCAAAGCTTTTGTTCCGGGCAGAAGCTGTCCCAAAATACAGTACGCCGCACAGCCAAAGGCCGTGCGGCGTACTGCTGTGAAGGGGATTACTTCGCCAGATACTGCTTAATCATATCTCCCAGAATGGGAATGCAGCGGGCAATATCTTCTTCTCCCGTGGTGGAGAAGTTCAGCCGCATGGCGTTCCTGCCGCTGCCGTCGCAGCAGAAGAACTGTCCGGGCACATAGGCAATGTTCTTCTGAAATACAAAGTCGAACATCTCCAGCGTATCCACGCCTTCGGGCAACTCTACCCACATAAACAGACCACCTCCGGGCAAAATCACCCGCGTCCCCTCCGGGAAGCTGGCATGAACGGCCTCAGCCATTACATCCCGCCGCCGGCGATATACATCAATCACCGTCTTCAGGTGTCCGTCAAAGTCGCAATCCTTCATATAGTGATAGACCTGCCGCTGGGCAATGTTGTTTACCTGCAAATCGTCCCGCATCTTCAGATACACCAGCTTGGTGATGCTCTCATGGTCGGCAATGAGCCAGCCGATGCGCAGGCCCGGCGCGATGGTTTTGGAGGTAGACCCTGAATAGATTACCCGGCCATACTTGTCAAAGCTCTTAATTGCAGGCATGATCTCTCCATCGAAGGATACCAGACTGTACGGTCCGTCTTCTACAACAAAGGTATCATACTTTTCTGCCAGCTCCACCAGCTCCTTGCGTCGCTCGATGGACATGCAGCGTCCGGTGGGATTCTGGAAATCCGCAATGGTATAGATAAACGCCACCTTTTTGTTTTGCTGCAGCGCCTGCTCCAGCGCGTCCATCTTCATGCCATCGTCATCCATATCCACACCCACAATCTCCGCGCCGTAGGAGCGGAAGGTGTCCAGCGCGCCGGGGTAAGAGGGATTCTCCACAATGACCACAGAACCGGGCTCAATCATTCCCTTGGACAGATACGCCAGTCCCTGCTGTGCGCCGCTGGTAATCAGGATATTCTTATAGTCAATATCGTTCACCTGATAGCGCTTCATAAACTCCACCAGATACTGGCGCAGGGGATCA
>ERZ772867.2098-NODE-2098-length-20341-cov-20.162674_pt1 | contig 20341 bp, 19 predicted proteins | sample MGYA00511341_ERZ772867 | MGnify/ENA primary metagenome ERZ772867 (study PRJEB29015, sample SAMEA2737707) | human gut metagenome | biome: human gut; feature: human-associated habitat; material: faeces | place: China | collected 2012 ... | reverse complement strand
CCGTGCCGGAATACTGCTGCATCGGACCGGAATGGATCACACGGCCGGCGATCCAGGCGATGGCCGCGCAGATCCACGCTCCGACGGCGATGTACAGGCTCAACGCCCACAGGCCGCCGACCATGTCGGACACCAACTGCATGAACGGGAAGAACGTGAAGTTCGGACTCACCTTCAGGTTCGAGATGTCACCGTTGTTCAGGCCGGTGGCGACGGACACGATTGTTGCCGCGGCGGGCGCCGCGACGAGATTGTGTAACATGATGCACACTCCTTTCAGAAGATTCCACGCGGCCGGACGGCCCGGCCACGCCGATAATCGGCAGGGGGATTATTTGCTTCCGGTCAACCATTTCCATAGGCCGGTCGCGCCGGCCGTGATGCCCTGGCCGGCCTTCTGGAATATGTTGCCCTTGCCGTCACCGCCGGAGACCCAGTTCCAACCCTTCAAAGCGTCGTCGACGGCGCCTTTCACGGTGGTCTTGACCGTGTCGGAGATACCGGACACGATGTCGTCGCCCAACTGTTTGACCAGTCCGGTCAGACTGTCGTCGCCCTTGCCTCGACCGTCCTTCAGGTTGGTTTTCCCACTGCCGGACGACTGCGTGTAGGAACGGTTCACGCCCAACCCGTTGGAGCCGAACACGTTGCAGCTCCAACCCCATCCGCTCACGGCGGCTCCGATCACGAACGGGACGAGCATGGCGGCGAGCAGGCGTTTCCAACTGAACGCGCGTTCCATCTGGTTGTCGGACACCAGTCCCGGGATGAGGCTGACGCAGCCGATGATGATCACGCCCACGCACAATACGAGCGCGACGGCGATCACGCCGCCGGCCATGTCTCGGACGCCGGACACATCCCAGGCCGGGTCGGGTTTCAAACCCTTCAACGCGTTGTCCGCGAGGTTCAATGCTTCCATTTCCGTTTCCTTCCATTCGAGGTCCATCAGTACCAGCCGGTCGCTTCGGAATGGGCCCAAGCGCCGCAAGGCGACTGGTAGCGTTGTTGGATGTAACCCAATCCCCATTTGACCTGCGTGGCCGCGTTCGTCTTCCAATCCTGTCCCGCGGACGCCATCTTGCTGCCGGGCAGTGATTGGGGGATGCCGTACGCGCCGGAGGACGGATTCGTCGCGTTCCACTGCCAACCGGATTCGCGTGTCCAGAGCTTGTCCAGACAGTCGAATTGGCTATCATCCCAACCGAAGTCCTTGAGTTTGCGTCGGGCTATCTTCTTCGCGTCCGCGGCCGATGCCTTGTCCCCGGACACGTCGGATGTGGAGTCGTCGCCCGTCACGCACTGTTCCGTGCCGGACGAGCCGGACGCGCCCATGCCCGTGAGCTTGTCGTTCGGCAGCACGTACGTGCCACCATTCCTGATCGGCATGGTCCGTGAATACACTTTGTAGCCGGCGCCCTTCTCACTGGTGGTGATGGTGCCCTTCGCGGTGTCCACGCTTTCGACGATGCCGACATGGCCGTACGTGGGATCCGAATCCTGCACGCCGGCGGGCCAGCTGATGATCGAACCCGCGACCGGCGCGTCCGTAGTGGTCTTGTATCCAGCGGCCGCGCCGGAACGCGCCCAATCCTGACCATTGCCCCAATACTGGCCGACATTCTTCCAGCCGAGCTTCTTCGCCCGCATGCACGTCCACCACGTGCACTGGCCGTACGCGTACGTCGCGCAGTAATTGTTCGGCCCCTGCTGCCCGTTGAACCAAGCCTCGGCGTCCTTCTCGCTCATGCCGACCACGTTCGTGGAACCGGTGCTGCCGGACACGGCCTGCGCGGATGATTGGCCGCCATGGGGATCGTTCACGTTCATGGAGCCCTTGTACCGGTAGTAGGCCGCGTAGCCGGCCGCGTACGAGTCGATGCTGATCTCGTCGCCGGTCTGGTCTCCGGGCTTGGGACCTTCAATACCATTGTTCTCGTCGTGGTGCGCGCCCACGAACCTGCCGTCGCCGATGTAGATCTCCGTGTGGCTGGAACTCCATACGATGTCGCCGGTCTGCAGGTCGGACACGCGTGACCAGTCGTGTCGTTCGAATCCCGCGTGCTTCAGGGCCGCGTCCTCACCGTAGGTGGAGAAGGGGTACGAGCCCACGTCCAGGCCGGCCTGTTTCAACGCGTAGTAGACCAGGCTGGAGCAATCGTAGTCCGGGTTGCCGGTACGACGCGGCTGACTGTAGCCGTGGGAATCGTCCGCGGCGATGTTCTTGGCCCATTCGACCCATGAGGTCGTTGTTCCGGCCGCGTTGGACAATCCACAGTTCGTGCCGTACTGCGATTGGACCATGGCGACGAGGATGGTGCTGAGGCTCATGAGCATGACGAGCGGCACGATGACGATCATCGGCACGGCCAGACCGAACACGGTGGCGCCTTTCACCAGACCATGCCCGCCGTTCCCGGTCCTCTCCGCCATAGGCCCCTCCCATCATCGGCATGCTTATTGCAATCCATTCCACGCGGATACGGGAGGAACCGACGCCGATAATCAGAAAAAGCCAAGGAGAAGGACCACGCCGGGGAAGCGGATCATGACCATTGGGCTCCGCAAGGACAGACTAAAAAACGAACCAACGACAGGAAATATCAGGTGCGGAATTATTCCGCACCTGATATTCCGAACCGCCGTTGGGCTGGCGAATGATATGGAGGGAATAATTTCGTATACGGCAACCACCAGGGTCGGAGAGGGGCGTTCAGTGATCCCGCAGCCAGGTCGCGGCCCGTGGCGTTCCCATTGCCGTCGTTCGTAGGCGACCGGGCGCAATCGTTGGATTGGGCGTTAGGCGGCGAACCCACAATGGAGAATATCAGGTGCCGCATTATGCGGCACCTGATATTTCGTCATCCATGATGAAGGGCTTTTCCGAAACGGCCGGCCGCAGGCCGAAAGCGGGACCGTCCGGAACGGCCGGGAGGATCAGCCGCGCTTGGCGTGTTCGAGGCGTGCTTCCGGAACGACGGACACACAACAGAAAATATCAGTTGCAACATAATGTTGCAACTGATATTTTGCTCCGTTCTTAATGGGCGCGGGCAAGGGAAAACCCGGTCTCATTTTAGGAGAGGGTTGTTATTTTGCTCGTCTCCGGGCACTTGGATGTCGGGGGACGGAGACCCGACTGCCGGCCGACGCGGCAAGCTCACGACGGGAAATATCAGTTGGCGCATAATGCGCCAACTGATATTCTGCCTCCGTGCCAGGAAATGGTGCCTCGCTTATTCGATCAGGGAATCGAAGCCGTTCGTCCGCAGGGACTCATCGGCCAATGATGTTTGCTCCATTGCGGAGATCATTCCCTTCCCGGCATCGATGATAGGAGAGACCTGCTCCCATGAATCCGGTACGGGCACGGGCAGACCCCAGATGTGCCTTGGTTGGAGATGCTGCTGCACCGAGCCGAACTCGTCGAGTTTCATGAGATTCATCGCCGTGGACGACATCAGGAACGCCAGGAGATACGCCCTCATATTCTCGTCGGGAACGCGGACGCGTACCAGGTCGTCGCTGATGACGTACTTGTCCGCGAGTATCCGCGTGGCGTAGGTGACTTTGCCAATCGTGCCGGAACGGGAGATGAGGATGTCCCCCTTCTGCACGCGCAGCATTCTGACGCATTCCTTCTGTTTGTCGGTGGCGCGCGACATGTCAAACCATTTGACGGTCATTCGTCGCTGCTCCAACGCTCCGTTGGCGGTGAGATACGGTGTCAGATTCGTCGTGTCGCTTGGGTCTTCGACGACGAGGCTTCGTGAGCTCCATCGTGGCCCCATGTAGATGCGGATGTTCTTGTCGAGTTGGCCGATGGTGGTGACCGACCAATCGGGTTTGTCGTCGAATTTGCTGACTTTTTCCAACGTCGCGTTCAACTCGGGTGAATAATGCTGCGGGTTGAGGTTGAGATTGTCGTCCAATTCGCCGCGTTCCGCGGTGAAACAGGTTTCGGATTCGGTGAACGTTCCGATGTCTCTGAATGTCTTGTATGATTCCGCGATCTGGGTCAGGTCCTCATCCAGCTCGCTGGTGGCGGAGCCTTTTTCGTCAAGTGCGAACACTGGTTCGCCCTTCGAATCCTTGCCGACCCTTCTGGATTGGGCCATGAAGATGGTGTAGTCGCCGGGTACCGGATCGTCTTCCAAAGGTTTGGAGAGGAAAAGGACGCATGTTCGAACGCCTGTGTCGGGTTCGAAAGTGTTCTTGTGCAGCGTGACCACCGCATCCACCTTGCATCGTGACAGCATCCACCTGCGGTAGTTGATATAGGTGCGGTTGTCCAGGATTCCTTTCGGAAGGACGATGCCGATGCGACCGCCCGGCTTGAGCCAATCGATGCAGCGTTCGAGGAACAGGAGCTCCGGCGCCTGACGGATCAATAGGGTGCCGTGGCCGGCATCCCGATCATCATCATCGTCCGTGATCGTGGGGAACGCGCCTTCCGGATCGGGTTTGTGACCGAAACCGAATAATTTGAGGATGTCCGGATCCATCATCATGGATTCGGTTTTTTGCCCGGAGAACGGAGGATTGGTGATGATGATGTCCGGCGTGCCTTTTGGACAGTGGCTGGTTATCCACCCGTCCAGATTGGAATACTTGTCGAGTGAGTTTCCCTGGGTCATGCCGGTGTTGCCGTCCCCGGTCAGAAGCATCGCCGTTTTGGCGATCTTCACGAGTCTTTTCGAGATCTCGACCAGGAACACCGAATTCTTGCATAAGCCGAGCCGTCTTTCCCGTTGTGGGCTGCCCGGTTTGGTGCCGTCGATGGCTTTGCGCCGCTTGTATCTGAACGCGGCGGTGGCGAAACCGCCGCTGCCGCCGGCGGGGTCCAGCACTTTGTCGGCTATGTCGGGGTCGAGCATATCGACCATCGCTTTGACCACGAGCCGGTTCGTGAAGAACTGTCCCTGCTGGCGTTTGAGTGTGACATGGGTGAACTGCTCGTATGCCGCGCCCATCAGATCCCAGTCGTCCGCATCGTCCTCCCTGCTGACGAACGAATAGTCCTGGAGCACGGAAGCCGCTTCGACGAGGGTGGAGTCGCCGACGGCGATGTCCTCGTCCTTGTCGAAGACCGTGGGATACTGTTCCGCGTACTCATGGAACAGGCTACGGATGGTTTTCGCCACGGCGGCCCGCCCGTCTTCGGACTTGTACTGTTCCGGAGTGATCCAGAAATGGGGGTAGGCGGTGTCGGAAGTCACCGTCTCGTCATAGATCTTGGCGAGAAGGATACGCACCATGTCCATGGTAAGGTCGGAATCCGCGTTCTCCATGCCCCTGCCGTAAAGACGGTTATGGCACATCGCCAACAGTCTGCGCACATTACGGGGCCGTTCCAACTCTCCTATGCGCGGAGTCCTCCCATCCTCCCATCCTTGACCGCACCTCGGCAGACCGGGGGTCTCCTCGAGGACTTGAATGCCGTCCTTGTTCTCTCTCCGGTAGAAGACCGTGCCGTCACCATTCGTCCAGACGCCACCATTGGCGCTGGTGTTGAAGATGTACGAGACCAGCTGGGCGTATCCGTCCTCCACCTTGTTCCGTTTGCATTCGACCACGAAGTTGATCTTGCCCTGGTCACGGTTCAGGCAGGCGGCCTTGGACGCGTAGACGACGATGTCCGCGCGCACCGGGTTCCCGTCGTTGTCCCGGAGCTCCTTCGACCCATGTTGGATCGGCACCTCCCTCCGGATGGTGTTCGCCGGATAATGGTACTCGTTGATCAGGGTCTCGATGAAACGCTGCCTGACTTTTTCCTCGGGAGTGCTTTTAAGACACCCCCCCCCCAAGAATATCCACGATGTCGCCGTTCTCATCGAAACGAACCTTGAATCCCGTGTTCGACATGCATCAGCCTCCTTGTGTCCGATGGCTACAGTGTACAATGACGCCGCCGTTTCCAACGGTTCACGACGGGAAATATCCGACAGAACGAGGTGTCCCGGCGCCTGGAGGATTGGCGGATGGGGACTCAGGCGGCGAACTCGCAATGGAGAATATCAGGTGCGAGGTTTCCTCGCACCTGATATTCCGAACCATTGTCGGCGGATGAAAAGCTTTTCGGAATCATCGACCGGAAGGATCAGCCGCGCTTGGCGTGTTCGAGGTGCGATTCCGGAATGACGGACACACAACAGAAAATATCAGTTGCAACATAATGTTGCAACTGATATTTTGCTCCGTTCTTAATGGGCGCGGGCAAGGGAAAACCCGGTCTCATTTTAGGAGAGGGTTGTTATTTTGCTCGTCTCCGGGCACTTGGATGTCGGGGGACGGAGACCCGACTGCCGGCCGGAGCGGAAAGCTCACGACGGGAAATATCAACTGAACCATTTTGGTTCAGTTGATATTCCGAGCCTCCGCTGATCGCCTCGATCGCGAAATCGCTCACAAGATCCTCCACCGGCTCCTTGAACAACACCGCCGCGTCCGCCACCGTCCACTCGGTTCTTCCGTTGTTCATCGTCTCTGGTTGGGGCGAAGGTATTCGAGTTGCGTTTCCGGATCGATCGGGCATGTGGACGACCGCTTCGGATTCTCTACGCTGCTTGTTGACGACGTACACGGGTTCTTCGTATTGCGTTTCGCTCATTTTTATTGCAATCCATTCCACGCGGATACGGGAGGAACCGACGCCGATAATCAGAAAAAGCCAAGGAGAAGGACCATGCCCAGGGGAGCGGATCGTGACCATTGGACTCCGCAAGGACAGACTAAAAAACGAACCAACGACAGGAAATATCAACTGGAACATTATGTTCCAGTTGATATTCCGAACCGCCGTTGGGCTGGCGAATGATATGGAGGGGATAATATCGTCCGTGAAAGATCCATGGAGGAAGGGGAACGGATCATGGGCATGGAGATACGGCCGGTGTACGCGGGGGAGTCGATGGCGTGGCTGGTGACGAGCACGGACAACGCTCCGGAGGTATGGACGCTCAACAAGGTGGCCTTGATACGCAGCGTGAGGCCGGTGCCCTGCTGGAAGTGCGGATATAAGACCATACAGACCGGCCTGTTCCTGGAACTCGCAGGACGGGACGGATACCGTTGCCGTATCGTCTCCTGGAGCGGGGTGGACAAGGCCGGACTGTTGTCCCAAGCGTTCCGACGCTTGCTCGACGTGAATTGGGGCGTGCGTCCGAAGTATTCGAAGTCGATGGGATGCGAGTACCTGGCCGGCGTCTGTCCCCATTGCGGCGCCATCCAAGGGGATAATTTCGTGTACGGCAACTGCCAGAGTCGGGGAGGGGCGTTCAGTGATCCCGAAGACAGGTCGCAGCTCGCGGCGTTCCCATTGCCGTCGTTCGTGGGCGACCGGCCGCAATCGTTGGATTGGGCGTTCGGCAGGTTCACTCTTGAGGTGGAGCCACGGAGAATCGTTTTCAGGGAACCGCTCATGCTGCCAGGCGGCGCATGGCCATGGCGGATGAACCGGTAGGATCCACACCATAACGGGGAATATCTGGTGCGGCATTATGCCGCACCAGATATTCCACTCCGCCCCTGATCGACCCAGACAATGAAAAAGTCCGGTCCCATTTTAGGAGAGGGCTTTTATGCTCGTCTTCGAGCACTTGGACGTTGGGGACGGAGGCATGTATGCCGGCCAGAGCGCAGATCGCGACGGAAGAATATCAGTTGCCGCATAATGCGGCAACTGATATTCCGAACCATAGTAGGCGGCGGAACGGCTCTTCGGAATCATTGACCGAAAGGGAAGCATTACGTTCGGGATGGTCCGCTGTACGGAACCGTTCATCGTTTCTGGTTGGGGCGAGGGTATTCGAGTCGTGTTTCGGGGGAGAACCGGTAATGGATTCCGCCCTCGAATTCCGCATCGACCGTGACGCTTCTCGAACCATCCTGGTTCAACCGGCCTGTGATGGCGAACCGTTCGAGGATACCCCAGCCGATGAATTCCTTGCCGAGATGCTTCTCACTGAGTTTTCCCGCCTCGATGGAATACGGTTTTGGATGGTTCCGTTCGGCGATCTCCGGTTTGCAGACGCCGCACGTGCGGTATCGCAGGCCGCTGGCCAGCAGGCTTGATCGGGTCACGTACACTGCTTGGAACCTTTGGATGTCGAACAGGAGCGTACGTTCGTAAATCTGGTCGCCCTGGCCGTCGGTTCCGACTGGCTCGTAATCCCACCGGGGGTATTCATCCCGGATATCCTGTTCGATCTGGTGTCTGATGGTCCGACAGTCCGGCATGTGGACCATGGCCAGGCCTCCCTCGCGTCGTTGATTGACGACGTACACGGGTTCTTCGTATTGCGTTTCGCTCATTTGCGGGTTCTTCTCCCTTCGGTTTTGGCTTGTTTCCCATTATGAAGCCGTTTTCGTTCTCATGGAACGGATCGTCTCACGTGGCGGTTTCGATGCCTTCGAGCCGGTTGAGCTCGTCGGCGTGCCGCATGCACGCCATCTGCCATTCGGATGGCGTGCCGTAGCGCAGGCTTCCCTCGTGGCTGAATTCCGCCTCGTGAGGCCTCATGTCTGCGAGCACGTGCTCGCAGACAAGCGAATGCACGTGGCGTTCGTGGTGTTCCGGCGGGCTCGGGGTGGGCTTCGCCGTGGACTTCCGGTCGCGGCCGCGGATCTCGGCGTCCCGTTCGCGTTGGCGTTCGATCTGGGCGACGGTCCAGTCGTTGGCGATCTGGTCCCAGTTGTCGGCGAGACGGCGCGCGGAATCGACACGGCGGAGCCAGAACGTGTTCGCGGGCAGCCAGTCGATGACCGCGAGGATAAGCGCCAACGAGGCCGCACGGTCGCCGTCATGGGCTTTGCCGACCCGGCTGACGAGGTTTCCGATCTTGGACAAATCACGTTTGGTCGGTTCCGTGGTGGTCAACGACAGCTTCGAACGGACGGAAGCGAGATGGTCCATCACGGTCGCCGCGTCGGAATCCCCTCCCGTCGTCGTGTTGTTTCCGTCCTCCATGCCGGGGCGCTTCCCGCTTGCGGGGAGCTCTCCCGTAGGGAGAGAGGGGTTAATGGTTTGTATTAATCTATTGGGTGCACCACATGCACCCCGCGGGGTGCATGTGGTGCACTCCCTACCCTTGTTTTTAGAGGTGCATGTGGTGCACCCCGTCTTTTTAATGTCCTTCGAATCGGCCTCGGATTGGCTTTCCGAAGCGGTTTCGGCCATGTTTTCTTGCGGTTTCGGGTGTTTGCGTTCGCGTTCTCGTACTTTGCGTTCACGTTCCTCCCCACGCAGTCTTTCCCTAACATCCTCGGCACGTTCGACTCCGTTGAATTCTTCGACCGGCATGTTCAGTCTCAGGTCCCAGACCTTCGATCTGCGTCCACGTGGCACGGTGCCGCCATTCTTGCCAAGGGCCGCGTGACGTTGGTCACCCGGCATGATCAGGCCCTTATCCTGCAGTTCCCTCAACGCCTTGCGCACGGCGCGTTCGCTCAGTTCGGTAGCGACCTGAATGTTCAGGACGCTTGGCCAGGTGCAGGTACCATCCTCGTGCGCGAATTGCGCAAGATAGATGAGCACGGCTTTCTGCGGTGCGGAACCGAGACTCAAACCGTATGCCCACGACAAAGCCTGGAAACTCATCTTTGTCCCTTTCCAAGAAAGAACCGAATCATGTCATTCATCGCCCGGTTCGTGGATGAAATGCCTACTTGTTGTGTTCCGATGCGTTGAGACGCCATGCCTTCCAAGGGCCTTCCTCGCCACGTTCACGCTCCAACGCGCCTATATGCCATTTGACCGGTTCGCTGTCGGCCGCGAGCGGCGTGATGAAACCCTGCTTTTCCAAACGGTCCAGGATCGCGTCGAGTTCCGCCGGCGTCATGTCGCACGCGGTCCCTCTCAACGCGCGCACGCCCACGACGGCGATGTCCTCCCGAGGCGTCTGGAACGTGCTGTTGGCAAGACTGACGAGAACAAGCTTCTCGGCCGGAGTGTCCGGCTTGGCCTGCCATGCCCATTTGATGACGCTGATCATTGTCTGTTCCTTTGTCGGTTGTGGTGTTCGTTCTGTTTTGAAAGTCTGTCGAGGGGGTGCCGGACACGCGTCGGCGGCGCCGTTGCCGTTCGGCGCGCATGGCCGGCATGTCGCCGGCATGGCGGAGAAAGAAGAAAAGACCATGCCGGCGTCCATCTCCACGTCACCGGGGTCCGGTAACGGCCGATGGACGATCATTTCCTGTACTTATCGACGACCGCGAGAATGTACGGGTAGTCGTCGATGCTCGGACCGAGGCCATGATGATGGTTCTCCAGGAAACGACGGATGTCGTTGCGGAGAGCGTCGGAGCCACGCGTCGCGGTAAGGCATTGACGGATCAGCATCTCCCAAGCCATGCGCTTGCATCGAGTCGTCACGTCCTGGCGCAGGCCCTCCATGTCGGCCGCGTACTTGTCGCTTTCCAGTTCCAACGGCTGGGTGCCGCCGGTCAACCATTCCTGATAACTGGACTTGTCTCCCGCCGGCGCGGACAGGACGGTCGAATCGGGATCGCCGAACACGTCGGCTTCCTCGCAGAGTCGGTCGGCAAGGGCCGCGTTGTTCTCGTTGCGGATCCTTCTTCTCGCTTCGGTGGCGTCCAAAGCCTCGCGTTGCGGCGTCGTGTCCTTCCGCTTCCTGCGGCGTAGCGGCGCGTGGGTCATGCCGCTACGGTATTTGGGCCGCTCAGTACGCATCCACTCGCCCAACCGGTTGCCGATCAGCGTGTTCACGAACGCGCCCAATGGCCTGCGGTCCTCATAGGAGGCCCACCTGCGCAGGCCTCCCTTGAGCAGTTCCACGGCCACGTCGCACATAATCTCGTCAACGGCCCACGCGTATCCCCATTCGGAGAGTCTGCGGGCGACACGTCGACGGTTCTCGTCCAACGCGTCCTCCACTTCCCGCGGGGTCACGCCGTACCGCGTGTGGAAGTCCTTGTCGCTCATGCTGTGGTGTTCCATGGCTTAGAACCTTTCCGAATGCTCTCTTCTGATGCGGGCGAGATACCTTTTCGCGGTGCTGCCGCTCGCGGCCAGTCCCGCGTCCACTGCCTTCGACGCGGTCGGATTCTCGCCTTTAGCCGTAAGCTCGTCGATCCATGCGAGCCACGCCTCGTCATCGGCTCCGGCCTTGCCGCGCCGGCCGGTTTTCCCTGGCTTCGGCTTTTCCTCCGCCTGGGCGTCGTCGGTCTTCTCTTCCGGCCCGTCGGCCGGTTCCACGGCCGTCACGTCCGGTCCCACGGGTTCGGGAGCCGGCTCGTCCTGGCCGTCCACGGTCGGGGCATCCCGCTCATCGGGTTGGATGGCGAGGGTCGGGATGATGACTGGCTCACGCATCACCGGCTGCGGGATGGCGTGCTGTTCGACGGTCGGGGTTGAGGCGTCGGCGGCTGGCGCTTCGGCCTCATCGGCTTTTGGGGCCGCATCGTCCTCCATGGCGGGAACGATGGTCTGGAAGTCGAACAGGTCCGGAATCTCCGGCTTCGCCGGTTCAGCCGGTTCGGGAGCCGATGCCGGCGGTTCGGACGGGATGGCCGGGGTCGGCATGGCGGATGGTGCGGGAACGGGAGCCGGAACGTCAGTGTCTTCCATGACGGTCAAGCCGACGGGAAGGACGGTGTTGATCTTGTCGAGACGGTCTCCCGCGATGATGACGATCAAATGGGTCGCGTACAGGAGTGCGACCGGGGGAATGCTCATGATGACCGGCGGCACCCATGCCGGCAGGTGGAATCCGGTGTTGAGCATCGCATGCAGGGCGTTGCCGGCGATGGAGAAGCTGCTGAACAGGACAAGACCGACCCACGGATAGGCGCTGCCTCGGATGTGGCCCTTCTTGAATCCCCACGTGGCCCAGGTGCACAGGAGGATCGTGCCGTCCACGCACACCGGGCCACCCCAACTCAGGTAGGGATTGATGCCGCATGCCACGAACACGAGACGCAGGGCGTCGAAGCTCAACACGAACGCGATCAGGCCGATGATGATGCCGGCCGTGATGCCGGGCCACATTTTGACGCTTGACCTTTCGGCCCGCGCTTCCTCGTCTTTGGTGTATTTCATGATTCAGTCTTTTCTCTCTGCCGGTCCACGACCGGCGATGATGGTTGGTTCAGTGGCGGGGGAGCGGACCCATACCCCTTGGGATCCGCCCGTCCGATCCCGGTCGCATGTCAGGCGGTGATTTCCTGGCAGACGATGGCGAGTTCGGTGCATCCGTCGATGAAACGCGACCAGTCGTTGTCGGTGTCATCAGGTTCCGCGTCCGCCCCGTCGAAGACGTTGTCGACGTCGATGTTCAGCAGGCGCAGCATCTTACACATGTCGCTGATGATGCCGAAGATGTTCGCGCCGCCACGGGAGACGATCTCGCTCACCGTGGAGCCTCCCGGCTGCCACTTGTCGGATTCCAGCAGATGCACCATCTCGTTGATGGCGCCGCGGGCGTCCGACGACTGGCTGACGAACGAGTCGATGTAGGAGCGGATGTCGGTCTCGCGGTTGCCCATGTCGAGGTCCAACGGCTGGTCGTCGTCGGCGTTGTCGAAATCGGTGTTGTCGATCTTGGCGGGTTCGAGTCCTTCGCTCATGCGACGCATCCTGTCCTTGCGGAGCGTGTCGGACACGGTGGATTGAGATACGTCGAGCAGGTCGGCGATGTCGGTCTGCTTGGCGCCTTCCTCGGAGAGTTCCACGATCTTCTTGCGGCGTTCCTCACTCGACATGCTGCCCGCATCCACATGCTGGAGTTTACCGGTCGCGTCACGGACCTTGCCTTCTGCGGGAGCAATGCCAGCCTTAGCCTTTGCATCACGGACGGTCCACTCGCTGACGCCGAGAAGGGCAGCGATGCCACGGTTGCTGATCTTGCCCGGCGTGAAGCCTGTGATAAGGTCGGTGCGCTGCTGGCCGGTCACGCGGATCTTCTCCGCGGCGAAGTTGTCGGCGCAGTATGCGATCCAACCCTTCATGCCCTCGGGATAGCCGAGAGCGACCCAGATATGGCCATCGAAGGCCCTTTCCGCGGCATGCGTGAAATCGTACTGGGCTTCGAGAGCGTGCAGGAGCTTGACCTTGAGATCTTCGGTGACGCGCCGTGCCTCTTCCTCGGTGTAGTTGGTTTCGCCCGGAGCAAGAGGATGTCCAGATGATTCGTTTTGGAAGTTCTCGGCCAATGCCGCGACAGGGTTCGTGTCAATCAGATCTACGTCGGTGCCGGCATCCACGATTTCGGGGGTGACGGTCGGCGTGTTTTCCTGATATCGGTTTTCTTCTAGTGTGGTGGATGTGGAATAATCAGACATTGAGCTGGTCCTTTCCTCAGAGTTGGAATTGATTGCATCTGCGTAGGTTTCGTTGAAATCGCTCATTGTGATCTCTTCTTTCTGCGATTGGTTCCTTGGCTGGTGACCGTGGAATTGGTTAATTGGGAAATGCTGGATGGGATTGACTCGCCGCCCGTATGTGAGCTGCAACTCATGTGCGGGCATTACTATTTGAGCGATATCGGCCCATCGCCAAGTGGTTGGTATAGGAACCCGACGAAAAGATTGGAATGGCTATGACAGGAGATGACTCCCTTGCATTGGATTCCATCACGTCGGACTACAGATTCATGTTGGAGCATGACGTCTCCATGTTGGAGATTGCTCTTGCGGCTGTGTCCTTCGAAGATTGCAGTCTCGATGACGCCGTTCCATTGGATCGGGCCTCCGTGGCGTACGCTTGCTGGCTTGAAGCGTTGGAAGCGCTTCATCCCGGCCATCGTTTCCGCGAATTCAGTCTTTCGGATGCGGAGCTTGCGGACGACGGTCTGCTTGAACGTCTGCTGTTGACTGTTTTGTTCGATGGTGGTTCTTGCCGGTTCATACGTTCCGTGGTCGCCGCGGTGAATGGCTACCGTAGGAATCACCGCGGTTGACGGTGTTTGCCGGCTTTTCTGTCTCTCTTCTGTTTTAGGTTTTGGGAAATGCTGGATGGGTTTCATCCACCGCTCGGATGCGAACTGCAATTCGTCCACGGACTCAATTTCAGATGACCTATGCAGGTGCCATAGCGGTTTCTCTTTTTTCTGCATCCTTTCGAGCACGTGTGTCAGTGAGGCCATACAGATAATCCGTAGAAACGTTGAATGCAGTTGCAGAGTGGAAAATATCTAAGGCGCTCAGGGCTAGTTGCCCAGACAATTTTTGAGAGGCTGTTCCCTGGCTGCAATGCAAAATTTCACGGCCATAAGTGTCTTGAGTCATTCCAGCCTCCTTTCTTAGTTCGTCGATGCGATGCCTCATGACATCATTGTTTGGTTTTGCTGATGTTTTATTATGCATACCAATACTATAGCACAGTATTGGACAAAGCAATAAAAATATGGCAAAATTTAAAACATGGACGAGAAAACAAACATCAATCAAGGCGCCGGCAATAACGCAGATATGAACTTTTCGGACGAGTTGCAACAGATCATCACCGATAACATGTTCTGGTTAAAAAGACGTTCAAAAGTCAGGCAATCAGATTTGGCCAAAGGACTTGGCATAAGCCAACCTACGCTTAGCCAGAAATACAGTAGAGCCATTGCGTGGACCATCAACGATTTGGCAAAAGCCGCGGTGTTTTTCGAAGTTCCAGTCTCTTATCTGGTGACGAATAACTTCATAGAACCCAGCTCGGAATATCAGGTGCGAGGAAACCTCGCACCTGATATTTCCCATCACGAGCTTGCCGCTCCATCCGGCGTGCGTTACTTCCGCCGTCCAGACGACACGGATCGACAGGGTGGCGCGGACGCTCGTCCACGTTTTTTCGTTATGCCAGAAACGAACCGATTAGCACTCCGGGCGCCGGAGTGCTAAAACATTAAAAGAAGTTTTCCGGGTACGTCTCATCAGCACCGTCAAACATAAGGCGTACCGGCACACACCTATGCATAAGGAGGCGCGCATGGCGCAATTAAGACGCATGCTGGTGTTGCGTGCCGTGGTCGAGGATTACATCCGTTCTCAGGAACCGGTGGGTTCCACCACACTGACCCGGGATCATGACCTCGGCGTCAGCTCCGCCACCGTGCGCAACGACATGGCGGCTTTGGAAGATGAAGGCTATCTTATTCAGCCGCACACTTCGGCCGGCAGGGTGCCGACCGAAAAAGGGTACCGTTACTTCGTCGACCGTCTGGCGACGGTCGTTCCGCTATCGGAGGCCCAGCGCCGCGGCATCAACAGCTTTCTGTCCGGATCGGTCAATCTGCAGGACACGCTGCAGCGGGCCGCCCGGCTGCTGGCGCAGATCACCGGACAGGTCGCCGTCGTGGCCGCGCCGTCACTGTCGAAGTCGACATTGCGGCATATCGAAATCGTGCCAGTGTCCATTAATACGCTGCTTGCCGTAGTGATCACCGATACCGGCCGTGTCGCGCAGCATATCCTCAACGTCACGAAATTGCCGGACGTGACGACGCTCACTCATCTGACCAACGAGATCAACACGCAATGCTCCGGCGTTTCGCTGACCCGCACGGCCGATTGCGTACGACAGATGGGAGCGCGCAAGGAATACCATGCGATCAGCACGCTTGCGGAAACGCTTGCGCAGGCCTTTGATGGCATGGCGGATGACGAACGCGCGAGCGAATTGTACATGGCGGGCACTTCACGGCTTGCGCATCAACGCACGATGGCCGACCTGGCCCCGCTGTTCGACGCGTTGGAGGAGCAGGTGGTGCTCATGAAGTTGATGAGCTCGCTGAGCGAAACCACGCAATCCGACGGCGTCGGAGTGGCGATCGGTTCCGAAACGCACACGCCCGGTTTGCTGCACGCCTCAGTGGTAACCAGTGGCTACGGGCGTACCTCCGCGGCCGCCACGGACGGCGCGACGCATGCGGCCGCATCATCACAGACGGAAAATCAAAGCGGTGATGATACGCAGCAGGCGGGCGAACCGGTCGCATTCGTCGGATCGATCGGGCCGACGCATATGGACTACGCGGCGACCATGGCCGCCGTGAGGGCGGTCGCCAGATATCTGACGGCGTTCCTCGCCCACGATGAAGGTCAGCCGGCCGACTGACCCCGCCTTATGGCACAATGACACGCAGAACCAACAGGGAGAAAGAATAATCGTGACGGACTATTACGAAGTGCTGGGCGTCGACCGTTCGGCAAGCGACGACGAGATCAAAAAGGCGTATCGAAAGATGAGCCGCAAATACCATCCCGACATCGCAGGTCCGGAATTCGAAGACAAGTTCAAGGAAGTCAACAACGCGTACGATGTGCTGTCGGATCCTAAGAAACGGCAGATGTACGATGCCGGCGTCGATCCGAACGATCCGAATGCGGGCGGCATGCACGGTGGCGGATTCGGTGGCGGATTCGGCGATATGGGGGACATCTTCAGCATGTTCACCGGTGGCGGATTCGGTGGCACCGGCGGTGGACCGACTCCGCGCACCCAGCCGGGGCGTGACGCGCTTGTTTCCGCGACCATCGATTTGAAGACGGCGGTGTTCGGCGACACCACGCACGTCAAGGTCAACACGTTCGGCCTGTGCCAGGAATGCGGCGGCACCGGCTGCCAGAACGGCACACAGCCCACACAATGTCCCGACTGCCACGGTCAGGGATATGCGCAGCGCGTGGTACGCACCATGCTCGGCCAGATGATGACCACCGCGCCATGCGAACGCTGCGAAGGCCATGGAACGGTCATCGAGAAGCCGTGCCCGTCCTGCCTCGGCCATGGCCGCGTGCGCGTCACCCGCAATGTCGGCGTCGCGGTGCCGGCCGGCGTGGCGAACAACACCCGTCTGCGTCTCGCTAATCAGGGTGAGGTCGGCGAAAATGGCGGCGTCGCGGGCGATTTGTATGTGGATATCCGCATCAAGCCGGATGACATGTTCACTCGTGATGACGACGATTTGCATTGTTGGATCAAGGTGCCGATGAGTTGGGCCGTATTGGGGCACGAAGTCGAAATCGACACCTTCGACGGCAGGCAGACGCTGGATATCCCAGCCGGCAGCCAGCCGGACGATACCGTGACGTTGAAGAACCTCGGCGTCACGCATCTCGACGACAAGAACGAGCGCGGCGATTTGGTGGCGCACGTAGTGGTGGAGATTCCTAAGAAGCTGTCCGATGACGAGCGGGAGCTGATTGAGCGGTTCGGCGAGATGCACGACACGGACGCCCAGCATGTTGCCGTGAAGTCCCGTCCGTCGTCCGGCGCGAAGAAGGGGTTCTTCTCCAAGCTGAAGGACGCGCTGCGCTAGTTTTCGCAATCCAATCGAATACGGGACATATGAAAAGAAGTCCGTATCCCAACTCATAACCTTGGGATACGGACTTCTTTCACATCTGGCGTGGCGGGTGATTCCCGCCTATTTGAGCAGCGACCTGCACATGGCGCGATACCGGCTCACATATCCTCCACCGAAGAACACGCAATGTCCTGCAATGGGGTAGAGCTGCCACAATGTGATGCGGTCCTGCCATCCGGCCTTAAGCGGATGCGCCGACTGATAGCCTTCGAGGATGTCCGTAAGATATGACATGCCGAACAGGTCGAGCATGGCAAGGTCTTCCTCACGGTGCCCACCGTGAGCCGCAGGATCGATAAGCACGGCTTCGACGTCACCGGAATCAGCAGTCCACATGACGTTGCCGCTCCACAGGTCGCCATGCACGCGTGCGGGCTTGTCGTTGGCGGCCTTGCCTAGGATGTCGGGCAAGGCGTCGATAACGGCTTCAGTCAGTTCCATGTCATAGTCGGTCAGTTCGCGACGTTTCATGCCGAGTCGTACCATCGGACGCAATCTGCCGTCCGCCAGATAGGTGGCCACATCATCCCAGGCACCGGTATCCATCGGGACGGGATCCTGCAACGGCCCGAAATAGCAGGTGCCGTCGTATCCAGTTGGAGCGGAGCCAAAATGTTCGGCACCGGCATCATGCATGTGAACTAGCGCAACACCGAAATCGCGCGCGGCTTGGATGGTCGGACCGCAGGCGTTCACGCGTTCAATGTCGAGATAATCCTTGCCCCAGTCGTATACGTCGACCACGCGTGGGCCGCCCTGCGATTGCGCCTCGCCGAGCCATTTGAGGCCGCGTCCCTCGCATTCAAAGAAACCTTCGGGGCTGAATGCCCTGCTTTTGCGGTATTTGCCCATGCCGATGAGCCTTTCTCCCATGCCGGACATGCCGGCGTACTTTTGGCTCCATTGTGTGCATGGTTTGAGACAACTATGCCGGGATGCCTTGAAAACTAGACCCCTCTCGCTACTCTTGGTCACGGAAAGCAGACGAAACCATATTTCTACGAACATAAAGAGGGTTCATGAATTTCTTCCAAGCGATTTTCCTTGGCCTAGTGCAGGCGTTGACCGAATACTTGCCGGTCTCTTCCAGCGCCCATATCCGTATCATCGGCGATTTGATGCTGGGCTCCGATCCGGGTGCCGCGTTCACCGCCATCATCCAGATCGGCACCGAGCTTGCCGTGATCCTGTATTTCCGTCATGACATCATCCGCATTCTCGGCGCGTGGTTCGGCTCCTTGTTCGGCAAGGAGGGCAAGGACTTCAAGAGCCGTATGGGCGCGCATAACCGCGACACGCAGATGGGTTGGTTCATCATCATCGGCACGCTGCCGATTCTGATTGCCGGTCTGTTGTTCAAGGACGCCATCGAAAGCACGCTGCGTAATCTGTGGATCACCGTTACCGTGCTGATTATCTTCGGTATTCTGCTGTGGGTGGTCGACGCCCGCGCCAAGCAGGTCAAGACCATGGATGAGATGACCTGGAAGGATGCGCTGATCTTCGGCATCGGTCAGATGCTGGCGCTGATTCCTGGCGTTTCCCGTTCCGGCGGCACCATCACCTTCGGCCGTGCGATGGGTTATACCCGTGAGGCTGCAGTGCGCGTGAGCTTCCTGATGGCCATTCCGGCCGTGTTCGGCGCGGGCATCCTCGAAGCCGTTTCCGCGGTCAAGGATGTGGCCGCAGGCAATGCGGGAATGTTCCCGGGCTGGGGTGCGACCATCGCGGCCACCATCGTGGCGTTCGTGGTCGGCTATGTGGTGATCATCGGCTTCCTGAAGTTCGTGTCCACCTTCTCGTACAAGGCGTTCGCCATCTACCGCATCGCGCTGGCCGTTGTCGTGGCTCTGCTGCTAATCTGCGGCGTGCTGCACCCGACGGAAGTCGTTGCCGCCGCGTAAGCGTGATTCGGCGTAAATAAAGCGAATCCCGGCCATCCGTAAGGTGGCCGGGATTTTTTTCGTCTGCGACCTCCTCCTGGAGGGGAACGACTCAGACGCCGTTGCGTAGAAGTGATTCGGCCTCGCGAAGCAGTTCCTCGCAGGCAGGCATGCCATTCGAGGCGATTCGCTTCGCTCTCGCGTCCAAATCGTAATCATGTTCCAGACGAGCCAAATAGTCGCCGGCATGCATGTCTGACACCAATCCATCGGCGTCGGAACGCCATTGCATGGCCTTTCTGGTCAAATCTCCTTCAATAAGCGGATACTCGATTATTAAAGACAAGGCGCGCAGCAGCTCCAAAGTGCCTTGCATGCATTCGGTATTGGCACAGTAATGCGGTACGGATACCCATATGGATGTTGTCGGAAAGCCCGCTTCGGCGGCGAAGGCATCAAGGATGTTGGGGATGCCCACCGGACCGTTGTATTCCCTGTCGGATTCGCATTCGCAGCCGCTTTTGGAGATGTCAAGCGGCAATGGCCGTGTGTGCGGGCATTCATCGAACATGGAGCCAAGCGTGATGACATCACTTACGTCATAGTCTTCTGCGACACGTAGCGTCTGCCTGCAGTATTCCTCCCACCGGTAATTGGGTTCGGGTGCGATTTGCGCAAGCAGGTGCAGCATGGGGGAGACGGCAATGTCATAGAAAGTCGTTTGCGGCCAGATGATGCGCTTACGCCCCTGCACGGAGCAGATCATGGGCCGGGCCACCTGATAGTCGTAGAAACCTTCGTTGTCAATATGGCGCACTTCCTGCGACTCATACCGGGACACCAAATGACGGACGACGTTCGTGGCCGCTTGGCTTGCATCGTTCCATCCTTCGAATGCGGCGATAAGTATCGTCTTGGGCATTGCGCTCTCCTCACACATGCTTTTAATGTATACCGAAAACGGGTGGTGTGACACGCGCTTCAGCCATCGGTGAATACGAATAAACCAAACCGCGACACGCTGACTTGCAAATTACACGAATATGGTTATAGTAGATACTCGTGCTCACGCAGTGAATCTGCTGGAGACATGCGGACATAGCTTAGTTGGTAAAGCGCAACCTTGCCAAGGTTGAGACCGCG
>ERZ772867.2093-NODE-2093-length-20394-cov-6.801809_pt1 | contig 20394 bp, 16 predicted proteins | sample MGYA00511341_ERZ772867 | MGnify/ENA primary metagenome ERZ772867 (study PRJEB29015, sample SAMEA2737707) | human gut metagenome | biome: human gut; feature: human-associated habitat; material: faeces | place: China | collected 2012 ... | reverse complement strand
AGCCAACACTACACACAACTTAACTACCTATATAAATGACTGATTATAAGCATACTCTGGTGATTGCGAAAGGAGAATGAAATTTTAATTACTGTTTTTGAGAAGCTATTCCCGAAGGTGACTTTATGTCGAATCGGCTCAAAATACCATACCAGTTCCCTTTCGGGGTATGATGATCACTTTTTTTATAATATTTCACTTCTCTCTCAACATCCATTCCCACGTAGGAAGAACATGAACCTGCTTGCCATCTATCTCAAGTTCTTCCTTCTCCTCCATCGTAAGAATATATCCCTCAGCCAAGCCATAAGCATTCATGGCTTCCATCAGCCCCTCGATTTCTCGCTTGCGAGTTTTCTCGTCATTCATCACTATCGTTACTTGATAAGCCTTCATGATTCTCATGCCCTCTCTAACAACAAAGTCGCACTCCTTCTTATCTGCATGATAAAAAACATCATATCCGCGGCGTTTCAACTCGATGAATACATTTTTTTAATTAAACAACCAAATAAATCTTCATTTTTACTCATTCAGAATGAGTAATTCTGAGCAAAACCACTCATTCTGAATGAGCGTTTCTTGAAAAGCGCCTTTTATTCACCTTCTACCTTGCATCCACTGAACCCCATTTCCTGCGCCTTCTCAGGTCCGAAGGTGTAATAGATAGTCTCAGCCTCATCACATACCTCCCCTGCGAATTGCCAAGGGTGAGATGGATGGTAACAATGTTGTGACTTATATGATGCAAGGAAACAATTATAACGATGCAAGGAAGCAATTATAACAATTGCGTGACATTTGTCATGCGATTATACGACACTTATCATACGGTCGGATGACAAATGCCGTATAATCACATGACATATACCAATGTTTAAATAAACCTAATAGTTTACACCAAAAGATACAAGTTATCACATTATTATATATATTTGCATCATCTTTCATAGAAGACAAAGAATATAGAAAACAACGAACCATCAAACAACAAGAAATATGGAACTGAAATACGACATTTACATGCTCAACAATGCCCAGGGCACAGGAGAAAAGCGCCAATACATTCGTATCGTGCAGCATGAACCTATGACCGAGAAGCAACTGCAAGAGAAAATCCAGAGCCGTTGCTCACTCACCAAGGGAGATGTGGCTGCGGTGTTGGCAGAGCTTCATGACCTTTTGGTGGAAGAATTCTCCATGGGACGCCGCTTTTACATCCCAGAAATAGGCTACTTCTCCATGTCGGCTAGCCTAGAGATACCAGAGGAGAATCCAGACAAGAAGATTACGGGCAAGGAAGTACGCATCACCGGCATCAACTTCCGACCAGAAGGTAAGCTAATGGAGGAAGTACAGCGCAACGTCCACTTTGTACGCTCTCGTTATTCCAACCAATCTACAAAATACTCTGAGGAGAAGCTATTGGCGAAAATCAAGGAGTATCTCCAGGAGAACCGCTATATCACCACTCGCATCCTGCGCATCCTCTTTGGCTTGACTCCTTACATGGCACAGAAGTGGCTCAACCATTTCTGCGAGAAAGGCATCATGGAGAAGGAAGGCACCCAACATGCTCCTATCTATTTCTTGAAGTGAAGGGAGGAAGAAATTCTATATTTCAATTTAATCATCATTATTATGACAAAGGAAGAGCTGATAGACAGAATCAACGACATCGAATGGGAGGACTTCGAGGCTAAGGAGGCCAAGAGCGAACTCCCTAAGAATATATGGGAAACCGTAAGTGCATTCGCCAACACTTCCGGCGGATGGATAGTGCTTGGAGTGAAGCAGAATGGCAAGAAGTTTGAAATCTCTGGAGTTGCCAATGCAGAGAAGTTGGAACAAGACTTCTTGGGCACCTTGCGTTCCCAAAAGTTCAATGAGCCAGTCGATGCCAAGAGCATGCTCTATCATATAGATGGACATAAGGTTTTGGCATTTCATATCGCCTCATCACCCCACAAGCCTATCTACTATAACAATCCACAGAATACATTCATCCGATTTGGCAGTGGAGACCAGCGAGCAACCAATGGTGAGATAACCGCCATGTTTCATAACCAATCATTCGGCATCAAGTCTGAGCAGATACTCTTAGACTCCAATCTCTCCATGCTCAACGAGGATACCATTCGCGACTATCGCAATTACTTCAAGCTATACAGTCCTCGACCTAATCTGATAGGCAATGACATCGCCGACTTCTGCAAGCGCATCGGCATCGCCGATAATGAGGGACATCTGAATTATGGCGGCTTGATGTGCTTTGGCAAAGAAGAATGGGTTCGCCGCTATGTCCCTACGTTTTGGATGGACTTGGTGGAGATTCCTGGCAGAAGCGTGAGAGAAGCACGAACTCGCTATACCTATCGCATCCCAGAGCAAGAGAACCTTTGGGAGTATTTTCAGATTATGATTAGGAGACTGCGCCTCATCGTGGATACTCCATTCATGATGAACGACGAGGGATTCAATGTGGAAGACCGCTCGCAATTCAAGATTCTGAGAGAGGCATTGGTCAATATGCTCTCCCACTTCGACCCTTTCAGCACCATTCACTCCTGCATCCATATCTACACCGACAGAGTCGAGTTCTTCAATGCAGGTGGCTATCCTGTGCCTATATCCCAACTGGGCAAACATCTCTATTCTAATCCTCGCAACCCGATTATCGCCAAGATATTCAGACTGGTAAATCTATCAGAAACCATCGGTTATGGTTTCGACATGATGAATGAGTGGAAGGAAATCACAGGAAATGACGTGACTTTTGAGAGTGATATCTGCACCAGCACTGTCACTTTTTGGCTGGATAGTGACAGAGCTAGTGACAGAGCTAGTAACAGAGCTAGTAACAGAGCTAGTAACAGAGCTAGTAACAGAGCTGAAGAAGATACATACATAGATGCTACAGACAAAGTTGTATCCATTCTCAAATTTTGCAAAGACCCGAAATTCAGAAAAGATATATTCGAGCTACTCGGTGTTACTTATCAATCAAAGAACTTCAAGGCATTCATCGAGCCTCTGTTACTTCATGATTATCTGGAACTTACGGTACCAGATAAGCCGACAAGTCCTAAGCAACAATACAGAACGACCAAAAAGGGTTTGTTGTTCTTGGAGACAATATAAACAATACGACTCTGTCGCTTTTTTAGTACTGAACGACAGAGTCAACGATATAGTCAACGACAGAGTCAGACATTTCAAGCTCTGTTACTTTTCGTAAAATCGTAACAGAGCTATAGTAACTATGTTAGTAACCATGTCAAAACAAAAAAGGAAATTAGAATGAAATTAGGATTCATAAACTTCAGTTCCGAGGAACAACTGAAAATGCATCAAGTTATACAAGCCATCCAAGAGCATCAAGCAATTGACGAGCTTGGTCTGGGACGCATTCGCGATGCATTTTCAAACAAGCTGTTTCCAGGAATCTCCACATTACATAATAGAGCGAAATACTATGCCATACTCCCTTCCTTGTTTTTGGAAGCAGAGAAAGGCACATACAAAAGCGCAAATGAAGTCAGAGCCAAAGTGTTGAATCTGGAAATTATGCTAACACGCCAACTTTTACGAGGTACAGAACCAGCCAACAACTGGGGAATAACAGGAAGTAGCGTAATCGATACAGCAGAAACCGAGAATAGTAAATACGTAAAGTACGACCCAGTTTACATCTATTATGGCGCACTTGTCTCTTATGGGATGATATTGACAAACAGCAACATCTATAGTCTTATTTACGAAAGAAGCAAGACTATCCACAAACAACCCAAGAAATACATTTCCCAAGATGAAGAAAAAGAAATGGGAGACGCTAATCAGTTATCGGGCAATTATCAACTATTTGATGGCGGTGGATTGTCATATACATTTGATGGCTACACTCCAATCAATATAGACTTGACATTTGACGAAGCTAAGTTTATCAAAGACAAGATAATAGCCTCACAAATAGCCAAAGATTCATTTTTGGCTACTATCCTTCGTGACGACTACCCTATTGGACTTGCCCAGAAGTCATATTTCGACCTTGGAGACCAATGGAAAAAATACATGACCGATGAGCATTTTATGATTTATACGCTATCCGCAAGAATTTCGAAGTTTCAGTATCTTCTTCGGTTAGTCTATAACTATGTGTTTTATACAAGAACAGATAGAACCGAAGAAGCTGAAAAAGAATTTGAACGTTACGAACAGTTGAAAGAAGAATGGAAATCAGACATTAGCGAAGAAAACATCTTCCAAGCATTAGATTTCGTTGGCTATACCCTGCAAGACAATGGATCCATCAAATTTTGCAAAGAAGCTTGCTCATTGATTAACAACCCTTCAGATGAAAACTTCAGCCGATTGCAAGAAATCATTGTTAATCGGGAAAAACAAACAAAAGGTTCATCAAGAAGTAAATTGGCGAATCCAAACAAATATAAGGGAATCGACAGAATAGAAGCCTATTTCTTCGATTATCGTTGGGGAACAGTATATAACATCATCACAGAAATAAAGAAAGGACTATCAAATGGCAAAAGAACAACTCAATAATTATACTTATGGCGAGATGCTGGTCTCACCAGGCTATGATGTGGACTTCGCCATAGGTACAACCTATAGCGTTAATCCACAAGCATTGCTTATCATCCCAATGGCATTAGGTTTGCTAAGTAGCAACAACAAATCAGCTGTTCAATCCCCCATTTGCCTATTAGAGGGAATCAGAAGAAGCACAGACAACTTTGTGTTGTTTTGCAACAAAGGAGGAATACACCTTCCTTTAAACAACCAACCTTATCTATCCCTCATGGATAATTGCATGTATGAAGTGCAAAACCCTCAAAAGCCTCTCTCCAACTTTCATCCAAAGGTATGGATCATCAAAGAGACCAACAGAAGCAACAAGAACGAACAGCAAATCAAAGTTATCGTCATGAGCAGAAACCTTACTCTTGACAATAACCTTGACATGACTGTCTGTCTCACAGGTAAGATTGGAAAACAAACCATAGACAATAAGAAACATGAACCTCTTATCGACTTTCTGACTTCATTAAACACCTTAATGGGACATGGCTCTTCCTACAACCAGCACATCATCAAAGACAAGAAGAAAAAGATAAAAATGGTCATTGAGTCCATAAGGAAAGTCAACCATTTTGAGATAGACACTGATTTATTTGAAAAGGATGGATATGAATTTATCCCGATGCTCTTTGGACAAAACCTGAACAAAGACATTAGGTACCCCGAATCATGGCAAGGAACAGAGCAAATGACCATCTCTCCATTTATAGGCATAAATACTCTACAAGAGTTAGACAAGAATGTAAAAAACAGACACATTCTCGTTACTACATCTGGATATGTATCTAAAGACATATATGACCTGTTCAATAGAGAAAACCATAAAATCTACGTGATGAAGGATGGGATGACACATAACGACATCATGCCAACTGACCTTCATGCAAAGACATATCTAGTATGCAACCCTAAAGGTGAATACGGCAATTTCCTATTCATCGGATCAGCCAATGCGACACCCGCAGCATTCCATGTAAACTCTGAATTCATCATCCGACTGCAATACAAATATGGCAAGCATCTTGTGTTTGACACTTTCAGAAAAGAGTTTCTACAAATGGATGCAAGAGACGAAGAAAGTAAAATATTCGAGACCGTCAACTTTTCTCCAGAATCAGAAGAAGCTCATGAGATATCAGAGCTAGAAGCCTTTGTACGAAAATATATCACCGAAGATTTCTCTGCACAATGCCACGCCAATGTCAATGGCAACTACGATGTTATCATCAAGACTGAACATCACGACAACAAGTATCGAATACAGATTGCCCCAATGCAAGCAGCAGGCTACAAAGTGGATTTCGAAAATGAAGCCATACTCTCCAACTTAACATTGGCTCAGTTGTCAGACTTCTATATTATCTCAATACAAGATACCAATGGACAGAATATGGACAAAGTCATCAAGATTCCGACAGAAGGCATCCCATACGAAGAAAGAGACATTGCCATATATAAATCGATTGTGGATAGCAAGGAGAAGTTTCTCCGTTACTTGTCATTTATACTGACCGATGACATAGACGAATATCTGTTTGATACAGAACAAAGCATGAAGCTGATTGCTCAGCACGGCAATAATAAAGATTCCATGCCTCTCTCACTCAACATTTATGAGCAACTGCTGAAAGCTGCTAGTAGCAATCCCCAAAAGTTCATAGAGATAGAGGAAGGCATCAGAAAAATCGGCAAAGAAGAATACGCCCAAGAATTTCTTGAGGTCTTCAAAACTTTTAAGGAAGCCATAAAACAGAAATAATGATGGAAAAGAAATTAAAGGATTTTCAAAAGGCAACAGTAGAACATATCGTTAACATTTTCAAAAGCAAGAAGCAACGCCGAGTTCTGCTTTCTGACGAAGTTGGACTGGGTAAGACTATCGTGTCCAAAGGTGTTATCCAGGCCGTTGGAGAACTGAGCGACGAATATGGTATATGGGATGACAATACCTATCGTGTAGTATATATCTGCTCCAACGCCAACATTGTCAAACAAAACACAGAAAACTTGGGAATAGAAGATGTCATGAACATAGACGAAAGCAGACTGTCTATGCAGCATTTCATAGTAGCTAAAAAGGTAAAAGAACTTCAAAAATCCAAGAAGAGCAAACCAAGAATATTGATTCCTCTCACCCCTGGCACATCTTTTAATCTCCAGACATCAGCTGGCAATATGAATGAACGTGCATTGATGTTTGCCATCTTGAGCCATCTTGATGACTTCAAAGATCATAAGACTGCTCTTAAAAACCGTCTGAATATTTATGGTGCGAATGGAGATAATTGGACAGATATTATCGACAAATATGAAAAAGATATCAAAGAAAATGTATGCACTGGATACAGAGAAAACATCTGCAAAGAGGTGGTGAATGATGATTGCTATCAAGAAGCGAAGGATTTACTTCTTAAAGCCATTGCGCTAAATGACTACAATACAACCAATAAAGCCATCACTTTATTCAGAATCATCTTCTGCAAAATTAGCATGAAAGAGCTTAATCCAGACTTGGTGATTATGGATGAGTTCCAACGTTTTAGTTCACTTCTTGACTTGGAAGGAAACAGTGAAGAGGCAATGTTGACACGTACATTCTTTGGAAAAGAGGATGGTCCATGCATTCTGTTGGTTTCTGCGACACCTTACAAGCCCTTCACCACATTAGAGGAACTGAACGAGAACAAGATTGATGAGCAATATCAAGACTTCAACAAGTTAGCAGACTTTTTGTTTGACGGCAGAGAGGATATTGTATTCCAACAGGTTTGGCATGATTACTCAAAAGAATTGTGTCACATCTCATCGGATAACTTAGACATACTCATTGCAAAAAAGAACATTGCAGAAGATACCATGTATGAAGCTATGAGCAGAACTGAGCGTTATCGCAATTCCTCCCAAGACGACACCTATCTGAAAATCAGTACAGGAGATATTGCGTCTTATTGCCAGATGCAAGAAGTTCTTGGTGAATGCAACAAAATGAGCGAAGGAAGATTCGGCGTAAAGACCTTGCCGATGGAATACGCCAAGTCTTCTCCTTACTTATTATCCTTCATGGACAAATATAAACTTAAGGAGAAGCTAGCAAAAGCATACACAGAGCACCCATGGAAAATTAAACAAAAACAACAATATTTGATTAAAAAGAAGAATATCAATACATATGAAAGGATTCCTTCTTGCAATGCCAAATTGGATAAGCTGAGCAATATTCTATTTGGTGAGAAAGGAGAGAAACATGGAGAGCAATTATTTTGGATTCCAGCTTCTCATCCATACTATAAGGTACCAGCCAGCAATGTGTTTGCCAAGAATCAAGACTTTTCCAAGGTCTTGGTCTTTTCCGCATGGGAAATGGTACCACGTATGATTGCTTGCATGATTTCCTATGCCATAGAGCAAAAGAGCATCAGCCATGCTTTTCCCTCTGCAACATATACAAATACTAAAGAAAATTCAGAAAAAGATGCACTCGACAAACAAGAAGGGGAAAAAGCAGGAACTGGAAGATTACGTAGAGAAAGCTTGGAACTGGTAACTTGCTGTTCAGATTTCTTGAAAGATGCCTATAACCCAAAAGCCTACCTTGGAAACGACCTCAAAGAAATAAAAGCTGGCATAAAGGAGGACTTCAAGAATACAAGTAGATTCACCTTAGTGGAGCAACCTACCACAGCAAAGTTTCTTTTGGAAGCTATCAAACTCTTAGATTCCAATACAGAAGAGAAAATCCTAATATCAGAAGATGGTTTGGACACTTTGGTCAATATGGCTATAGGTTCACCTGGTATTTGCTTTTATCGTCTATTGGGCAACAAAGACTTAGCTCAAGAAGCAGCAACAAAAATCTGCAATAATATCTTCAACCGTAGATACAATGCAGCCGTCATAGACATACTCTACAACAAGAAGAGCGTTCAAACCTACTTCAAGCAAGTCATCGATTATTGCGTGATGGGCAATCTGCAAGCCGTATTGGATGAGTTCGCCTACATGATAGATGAAAGAAGTAATGGTGAGCGAAATGTAGAAATGATTCAGAAAAGAATGATAGAATCGTTCATCGATCGAAACTATCAAGAGATTGATACTACCGAGTCATTTGGCAAAGAGAAGAAAAAGAAATGGAGAATCCGCACTCATTACGCTATGCCTTATGGCAACATTAGAATGACAGATCAAGCCACCAACAGGGCAAATGATGTTCGTTTGGCATTCAACTCTCCTTTTCGTCCATTCGTCTTAGCCTCAACAAGCGTAGGACAAGAAGGTCTTGACTTCCATTGGTATTGCCGTAAAATCATGCACTGGAACATCTCATCCAATCCACAAGACATGGAGCAGAGAGAAGGAAGAATAGATCGATACAAGAGTTTGTTTGTACGACGAAACGTAGCCAAGTTCCACCCTGAGACATATACCTGGAATGAGATGTTTGATTTGGCAAGAACCGAAGCAAAAGATAAGGGCTTCTGCGAGCTAGTTCCCTATTGGTCGATTCCACAAGATATGCTAAAAAGCATAGCTGAAACTGACAGAGAGTATATCGAATCTATTGTACCACTCTATCCTCTGAGCATGGACTATGATAGATACAGACACATGAAGTCTGTATTACGCCTCTACCGTCTAACCATGGGACAGCCCAGACAAGAGGAACTTCTAGAGTCCTTCAAAGACATGCCAGCAGAAGACATAGATAAATTATTGTTTAACCTCTCTCCTATCAAGAGAAAAAAGTAACAGGAATATGAAACATTCATTAAATAGAGAAGAACTTATTGAGCAGCTAAAGGAACTAGCTGCTCAAAAGCTGCCAACGTATCTGGCAAATCACATGGGAGCCATGTGCTATGAACCTTCGATGATAGATAGTTTTTCCACAATATGCCAACATTGCCATCGTCCATTGACCTATCAAGCTTTCCACAGTAATGAAGAAATGTTCAACTCCATCATCAAAGAGATAAAAGATTTGGGATATGATGCGTCTCTTGAAGTAATATGTGGTTCATGCGCCCTAGAAGCGAAGGAAGAAGCAGAGTTTTTCGATTTACCATTTACTTCCGAAGATGATATCTGTGAGGAAAATGCGTACCATCTTTTCTGCTTCAAGACAAAAAGCGACAAGGACTATCATCAAGCTATAACTGATATGGAATCACTTTATGACTATCAAGCCGTATTGGCATTCTTAAAAGGAGAGTCTTATTTTGAAGATAGTTATGACCGCTATCATAGCATCATGGATGAACAAGACCCTATCAAGAGAATGACGGGAATAGAAATAAACGAAAATGATAGCAATGAAGAATAGCATACCCATACTTCCGAAGTCAGTCGCTTTGGAACTGACATATAGGTGCAATCACCATTGCTTGTTTTGCTCATGCCCTTGGTATGCGCCTAACTCTTCATATCCATTAGGAAAGGAACTATCCACCACTCAATGGAAATGGGTAATAGAAAAACTATATGACTATGGGGTAAAGACTTTCTCTTTGTCTGGCGGAGAAGCATTGCTAAGAGATGATCTTCATGAAATCATAAGGCACATCAGAACAATTGGTAATCAGAGGAAAATAGATTATCCCATCATACTCATCTCCAATGGAAGACTCATGAATGAAGAACATCTCAAATTCTTCAAGGAAATGAATGTTCATCTTAGCATGAGCCTTCCTGGCTACCAATCATTTGAAGAGCATACAGGAGTTGCTAATGCAGATTATGTGTTAGAATACTTTTCGAAAGCCAAAGAAATCGGCTTAGAATGCACAGCAAACATTACCGTTACAAAAAAGAACTATTATGAGCTATTTGAGACCATATCGCTTGCCCTCATCAATGGAGCTACAGATATTCTTCTCAACCGTTTTCTGCCTGGTGGACGTGGTTTGAAATATATGAATGAACTTTGCCTTTCCACAGAGCAAATCAACGGAATGCTTGATACTGCAGAAGAAGTACTAACACTAGCTAATCGCTATGGAAATGTGGGTACAGAAATACCAAAGTGCATCATAGCTTCTGCTAATTCATACAAAAGAATACATGTAGGGTATCTATGCGCTGCGGCAAAAGGATTCTTCGTTATTGATCCAGCAGGACAAATAAGAACCTGCAATCATTCTCCTCACATCGTAGGAAATGTTTTCGAAGAACCTTGGATTAAGGATACTGATTATTGGAACGAATTTGCATTCCGCTCTTATCAGCCTACAGTCTGCAATGGATGTTCATCGGCTAAGAATTGTGATTGTGGATGCAGGGAAGTAACCAACATTCTAGGACTTGGCATCAATGGAATAGAGCCCAACTTAACTCTCAAAAAGCAATAGTTTCTCTATTAACATAGCTTGTTCACATTAATTATCGTTAAATCTACATTTCACAAGCCATTCATTATCAGTAATAGTAACCTCAGGGAAACTGAGTAACCTAATCGTGCCTTCTTGCAAGTTTGGAAATAACTTACTACCTTTGCACCAGAAAAAGAGAAAAGCTCTCTTTAAGTTACTAATATTGATTATTGATTCTATACATTTCATCAAATCGATTGGACGGTTTTATTTTAATTTGTCCAATCGATTGGATGAAATTCCATTTTTCTAAAGTTTGAAGAAGACTAATCTTTCTCCCCTAACCATTCTTCCAATACCTCACAATACTCATCATTTTGCTCGGCAAATGGCATGTGTCGGGCTCCTACGAAGAGATGCCACTTGGAATCTTGGATACCATCATAAAGTGTCTTTGCTACCAATGGAGTACAGAGGTCGTTGGTGCCACTCATCACCAAGCATGGCACTTGTATCTCGCCAAGGCGGTCGGTGTAATCATAATCACGGAGCGTACCAGTAGGAGTGTATTCATTTGGTCCCCAACCATGGAGATAAGCCTCAGCACCAGCACGCTTCTTCCGGCGAAGACACTCTGGACTATCCTCCGTCACCTCACCGGCACAATGCAGGAGCATGAAGTGTTCATTCGCCTTGGCATACGCCTCGCTCGAAAAGTCATCCTTCGCCTCAGCCTCAGCGATGGCACGCTGGTCTTCCTCCGACATAAACTTAATCATGCGATGTTGCTCACTTGCCCAAAGCTTGCTGCTCGAAAGAGTGCTGCTGAGGATGGCTGACTTCACGCCCTTTGCTTGCTTCTCTATCAGATAGATGATGGCGAGCATGCCACCCCACGACTGTCCCAAGAGATGAAAATGGTCGATGTGGAGATAGTCGATGAGCGCACAGAGTTCGTTGAGCCAAGTCTCAGGAGTCCAGAGCTCGGGATGTCCCTCCACAAATGAGTTGCCACAGCCCAACTGGTCGTACATGATGACAGCTCTACCTGATTCCGCTACCCTATCCAATAGCTCGAAATAGTTGTGGGTACTGCCTGGTCCACCATGCAAGAGGATGATAGGGCTCTTGCCCTCCTCTGTTTTACCTACGATACGATAATATGTTTGATAGCCCATGAAGGGCATGTATCCTTCCTTGATTTCCATTGTCTTCAAATGTTTTTATTGTTACCTAAACTGTGTTATCTAATTTTGCTGCTCCTATACCTTATTATATAGTCTTCATTATTCTTCATATTCGGTGGAGTTTTGAAAAGACATGTATATCACATTTATCATGTGCATATATTATGATGTGCAAAAATATAAAAAATATGGCAATTAAACAAATATATCTTGCTTATTTTATCAAAAGAACTTAAATAATTTGGCTGTTTCTAGCTAATGCAATATCTTTGCATTCTAAATAATAATGAAACCAAATAAAAATAGAATATATGTTTAGTGGAATCGTAGAAGAAATGGCTACCGTCGTAGCTATCAAGCATGATAAGGAGAACATCGACTTTACGTTGAAGTGCTCTTTCGTAGATGAACTCGGCATCGACCAGAGTGTGGCGCACAATGGTGTGTGCCTCACCGTGGTGGAAATAAAAGATGGCACGTATACCGTTACCGCCATGAAAGAAACCCTGGACCGCAGCAATCTGGGACTGCTCAAGGTAGGCGACAAGGTGAACGTTGAGCGTTCTATGGTGATGAACGGCCGTCTGGATGGTCATATCGTACAGGGACACGTGGACGAGACTGCCAAATGTATTGCAATGAAAGACGCTGATGGCTCTACTTATTTTACTTTCGAATATGAGCTCAACAAGGAAATGGCAAGAAAAGGCTATTTCACGGTCGACAAGGGCAGCGTTACCGTTAACGGCGTTTCACTCACCGTCTGTGATCCTACAGACAACACATTTACCGTTGCTATTATTCCTTATACCAGAGAGAATACCAACTTCTGCGACATCGAAGTGGGAACGGTAGTGAATATCGAATTCGACATTCTGGGCAAATATATCGCTCGACTCAAGAGCTTTGAATAAGCCAGCAAAGTTAAGTACGGACGTTCTTAAAAACTTGCACATTTCTTGCGTTTTGCGCACAAAGCAAGACTAAATGTGCATTTTTTTAATAAAATATTTGCGTAAGCCATAAAAAAGTGTTACTTTTGCCCCGTGTTTTGTCCCAAATTGAACACTGGACAGTAACTTATTGGACGATAGCAAGTCTGACAATCGCACTAGACGACGTACAACTTGAGTACTGAGCACTAACAAACTTAGGAAATTATAACAATAACCATTTTTAAAAATATGAGTTTAAAAATCGTAGTACTTGCCAAGCAAGTACCTGACACAAGAAATGTGGGTAAGGATGCGATGACCGCCGAAGGCACAGTAAATCGCGCTGCCCTTCCTGCAATCTTCAATCCTGAAGATTTGAACGCATTGGAGCAGGCTCTCCGATTGAAAGAGCAGAATCCAGGTTCTACAGTTGGTATTTTGACCATGGGTCCTCCACGTGCTGGAGAAATCATCCGCCAGGGTCTTTATCGTGGTGCTGATACGGGTTGGTTGCTTACCGACCGTCTCTTTGCCGGTGCTGATACATTGGCTACTTCCTATGCCCTTGCTACTGGTATCCAGAAGATTGGTGACGTTGACATCGTGATCGGTGGTCGCCAGGCTATCGATGGTGATACAGCCCAGGTAGGTCCGCAGGTGGCTCAGAAGTTGGGATTGAACCAGGTAACCTACGCAGAGGAAATCCTCAAGGTAGAAGACGGCAAGGCTACAATCCGCCGCCTCATTGATGGTGGTGTGGAGACTGTTGAGGCTCCATTGCCATTGGTTATCACCGTAAACGGAAGTGCTGCTCCATGTCGCCCATGCAACGTGAAGCTCGTAATGAAATATAAATACGCTACCTGCCCTATGGAGCGCAAGGGTGATGAGCCTTGGGCCAACCTCTATGAAGAGCGTCCTTACCTCACTCTGAACCAGTGGAGCGTTGCCGATGTTGACGGCGACCCTGCACAGTGCGGTCTGAGCGGTTCACCTACCAAGGTGAAGGCCGTGAAGAACATCGTGTTCCAGGCTAAGGAAAGCAAGACCTTGACCAGCAGCGATGAAGACATCGACGGACTGATGAAGGAATTGTTGAACGAAAGTATTATCGGATAATTTTGAAAAGACAATGAACAACGTATTTGTATATTGCGAGGTAGAAGGCACAACCGTTGCCGAAGTATCTCAGGAATTGCTCACCAAGGGTCGTAAGCTCGCTAACCAGCAGGGCGTGGAACTCCATGCCATCGTGGCTGGTACCGGCATCAAGGGTCAGGTAGAGGATCAGATTCTCCCTTATGGTGTAGATAAATTATTTGTTTTCGATGCTGAGGGTTTGTTCCCATATACTTCAGCTCCTCATACAGACATTCTCGTCAACCTCTTCAAGGAGGAGAAGCCTCAGATTGCATTGATGGGTGCTACCGTTATCGGTCGCGACCTCGGTCCTCGTGTTTCTTCTTCATTGACCAGCGGTCTTACCGCCGACTGTACAGAACTTGAAATCGGTGATTACGACGACAAGAAGAGCGGCAAGCACTATGAGGGTCTGCTCTATCAGATTCGTCCTGCCTTCGGTGGTAACATCGTGGCTACTATCGTAAACCCAGACCACCGTCCACAGATGGCTACAGTCCGCTCTGGCGTGATGCAGAAGAGCATCTACGAGGGTGAGTGCAAGAAGGAAGTAGTTTACCCTGAGGTAAGCAAGTATGTTCCTGCTGAGGACTTCGTTGTAAAGGTACTCGACCACCACGTAGAGGCTGCCAAGCACAACCTGAAGGGTTCTGCCATCGTCGTAGCCGGCGGTTATGGCGTAGGAAGCAAGGAAGGCTTCGACCAGCTCTTCGAATTGGCTCATCTCCTCCATGGCGAGGTAGGTGCTTCCCGTGCTGCTGTAGATGCAGGTTGGGTAGATCACGACCGTCAGATTGGTCAGACTGGTGTTACCGTTCATCCTAAGGTATATATCGCTTGCGGAATCTCTGGTCAGATTCAGCACATCGCCGGTATGCAGGATTCAGGTATCATCATCTCTGTAAACAACGATCCTGATGCTCCAATCAACAAGATTGCCGACTACGTTATCAACGGCAATGTTGAGGATATGGTTCCTAAGCTCATCAAGTACTACAAGCAGAATTCTAAGTAATCTGCATTACACATTATTTAAATAAGAAAAGCAAAATGGCTAATTATTATACAGACCATCCTGAGATAGAGTTCCACTTGAATCATCCGCTTATGAAGCGTGTTGTGGACTTGAAGGAAAGAAATTATGTAGAAAAAGACCAGTTTGAAGATGCTCCAGTAAACTACGAGGATGCCATCGAGAACTACAAGCGATTGTTGGATATTACCGGCGATGTAGCTGCTAACATCATCGAACCAAACTCTGAGGATGTTGACCTCGAAGGTCCACACCTGGAGAATGGCCGCATGATCTATGCCAGCAAGACATTCGAGAACCTCGATGCTACCCGCAAGGCTGGCCTCTGGGGTTTGTCAATGCCTCGTCGTTACGGCGGTTTGAACTTGCCTAACGCCATCTTCTCTATGGCTTCTGAAATCATTGCTGCTGCCGATGCCGGTTTCCAGAACATCTGGTCGCTCCAGAGCTGTATCGATACACTCTATGAGTTCGGTTCTGAGGAACAGCGCCAGAAGTACATCCCTCGCATCTGTGCTGGCGAGACCATGAGTATGGACTTGACTGAGCCTGATGCAGGTTCAGACTTGCAGCGCGTAATGCTGAAGGCTACACAGGATGAGGACGGCACATGGCGTCTGAATGGTGTGAAGCGTTTCATCACCAATGGTGACTCAGACATCCACCTGGTTCTGGCTCGTTCTGAGGAAGGCACAAAGGATGGTCGTGGTCTTTCTATGTTCATCTACGACAAGCGTGATGGTGGCGTAACTGTTCGTCACATCGAGCACAAGTTGGGTATTCATGGTTCTCCTACCTGCGAGTTGGTTTACAAGAATGCCAAGGCAGAGCTTTGCGGTAACACCCGTCTCGGATTGATTAAATACGTGATGGCTTTGATGAATGGTGCCCGTCTGGGTATTGCAGCTCAGAGTGTGGGTGTTGAGCAGGAGGCTTACAACGAGGGCCTGGCTTATGCCAAGGAGCGTGCTCAGTTTGGTGAGAAGATCATCAACTTCCCAGCTGTATACGACATGCTTTCAAGAATGAAGGCTAAGTTGGATGCAGGCCGTTCACTCCTCTACTGCTGCGCCCGCTACGTAGACATTTACAAGGCTTTGGAAGACATCGCCCGCGACACTAAGCTCACTCCAGAGGAGCGTCAGGAGATGAAGAAATACACCCGCTTGGCTGATGCGTTCACTCCATTGGCAAAGGGTATGAACTCAGAGTATGCCAACCAGAATGCATACGATGCCATCAGCATCCACGGTGGTTCTGGTTTCATCATGGAGTACAAGTGCCAGCGTCTGTTCCGTGATGCCCGCATCTTCTCTATCTACGAGGGAACTACCCAGCTTCAGGTTGTTGCAGCCATCCGCTACATCACCAACGGTACTTATCTCAGCATCATCAAGGAGATGTTGGAGAATGAGGTATCAGATGACTTGAAGCCATTAAAGGAGCGTGTAGCTAAGCTCGTAGAACTTTACGAGGCAGCCATCAACAAGGTGAAGGAGGCAAACGATCAGGCAGTCCACGACTTCCTGGCTCGCCGTCTCTACAACATGACTGGCGACATCGTAATGTCTCTCCTCATCCTCGACGATGCTACCAAGGCACCAGAGATGTTCCAGAAGAGTGCCAATGTTTATGTTCGCATGGCAGAGGAGGAAGTTCTCGGCCATTCAGCATACATCCAGAACTTCAAGGCAGAAGACTTGGAGAACTTCAAGGCATAAGACATTTATAAGAATAAGATAATTTTTAAAAGTCCGTGGGCAATGAATGCTCACGGACTTTTTTTATTACAAACTTTCTTCTTTACTTACCTGATATACTCCCCAAATTTTTGGGGGAATCGGATATTATTAGGGTAAGAATTTCGGGGGAATCGGATACCACATATCTATCTTTCTCATTTTCATTGAATTAGCAAAAATTTCAAGTTTTGTACAGCAAAGCACAAGATTAAAAGGAACTTTCAGCAAAAAAATGCAACAAGCATCTACCTCAATCGGAGCAAAAGAAGTGTACACCTCATAAATATACTTTATAAGCAGATTTCTTCTACAAATTACAAACTATCGTTAAAAAACAAGCATCAAAGAAAGATTTTACTGGTAAAATGAAGCTATTTAAAAAGAAATGACTATATTTGCAATGTCTAGCTCGGGTAAAAGCCCTTAATGGGCAAAGGCTGGGCAGACATACATATCGGTAAAGGCGTTTTTGGACGCTTTGGTTTTGATGATAGAAGAATCTCGCAAATTCATCGACAAGTCAAGAACAAAGCAACGGGAACGCCCCAAGGGATGTATTATATACAGCCCTCATTGTCTTCGGATGCCAAAAACATTCGTTGGTAGGGAGGGTATACTATATACTTACATCGGCGTAGGGGCTTTCAGCGTTGTTCGTTTCAGACTTGTCGGGCAATGCGAGAGCCTTTCTATCATGAAGCGAGCAACAGAATGGCTCTACGCTTTTTTCGTATGTATCAACTTAATAAACGAATACTTAAAGGAAGACAATGGAGCCTTTGTTTCTTCAAACAATAGCAAAGCATGAGTTTCATATTACTAATAGCCATCGGAGCTTTTATTTATTTCCTTTTCAAGAAGGTTCTTCCGCATTACAATATTTCCACCAGAGATATCGTAATAACCATTGCCATATTGATAGGTGGCATCTATGGCGTGAGATTTCTAACGACAACCGATATTTTTAGTGGATGGAGTGAGCCAGACCAACCTGCAAAGGAATTCTGCGAGGACTTTTTTATCGCAAATCAAAAGTCTACCTGGTCTAATCAAATAAAGATGTTGAGTGGAGTTATCAGAAAGGTAAGAATGGCTGGTCATGCTCCAACCTTGTCTGATGTCTCACAAGAAGTTCGTGACGATTTAGATGAACGTCGACGTAATTGGACAACCAGCGAGGATATGGCAGAATACATCAATGAAAAACTTGGAACAAACTTGGAGAAAGATGATGTTAATTATTTTATGTATTTATATTTTAGCAGCCAAGGGCTTCAAAACCCTATTCTAAAATATAAATACAAAGAATCTGTAGATGATGCTGAGGTTTGGATAGTAGAAGACTATTACACCATGAAGAAAGCTTACCTTACAATAAATGGTACGAACTATCACATTCAAGTTCAAGGCAAAGTAAACGACCCAAATGATTAATCAAAACGCATAAATATGATGAAACGAGTTATACCGATAATTATCTTCTGTCTCAGTGTCATTCAAATGGCATTGGCACAAATAACGTATTCTCCAGAACTCCTCCAAAAGGCTAAGGACGGAGATGCCGAAGCACAGCTTAATCTAGGCTGGTGCTATAGAGATGGCATTGGCATCCGGCAAGACTATAAGGAAGCAATAAAGTGGTACAAGAAAGCTGCCAAGCAAGACTATGCAAGAGCCATTCGTAATGTCGGTCTATGCTATTTGAATGGAATAGGTGTGGAGAAAGATGAAAAAGAAGGAGTAAAATGGATTAGCAAAGCTATTGAAAAAGGGTACCTTACTTCCAAAATCAATTTAGCTTATTGTTATCTTGAAGGAACAGGTGTACAGAAAGATACCTTAAAGTTTCAAACACTTTTGAAAGAAGCTGCCGAACAAGGAGACACAACTGCAATCTGCATAATGGGTGATAGCTATTTATCGGGAGCCAATGGATTTCAAAAAGATAGCATACAGAGTACAAATTGGTATATGAAGGCTGCTCAACAAGGAGTACCAACAGCGCAACATAATGTTGGAGTAGCCTATGAGCAGGGATTGGGAATTGAACAAGATTATTGTGAAGCATTCAAATGGTTCAAGAAAGCAGCAGAACAAGGTAATGCCGATTCTCAATATGCCGTTGGCTACTATTATTACCAAGGTATAGGAGTAAATCAAGATTATAAAGAGGCAGAAAGTTGGTTTACAAAAGCATTCCAAAACGGATGCACAAGACCAAGTTTTGCCTTAGGAGTAAGCTGTTACGCAATAGAGAATTATGATGAAGCCTTCAAATGGCTTAATAAAAGTGAGAACGAAAATGACGTTACGGCATTATTATGTCTTGCTGAATGTTACAGAAAAGGATTTGGATGCGAAAAGAACTTAGAAAAAGCATTCACTTTGTATAAGAAGCTTGCAGATTCAGACCATGCTTACTCACAATACTGTTTAGCTGAATGTTACTACACAGGTGAAGGATGCGAGATAAATCCTGAGCAAGCTTTTTATTGGTATAAGAAAGCAGCAGAGCAAGGCAACATAGACGCAGAAATTATGCTCGCATATTGTTACTTTAAAGGAACTGGCTGCGAAACAGATTCTAAAGAAGCCTTTCTTTGGTTTAAGAAATCAGCGGAACAGGGAAATATGTTTGCACAATACTATTTGGCGGATTTCTATGCTAAAGGAACGGAATGTGATAAAAATTTGGAAGAAGCATTCAAATGGTATAAAAAATCAGCAGAACAAGGATACTCTAAAGCACAATTCAAACTAGCAATATGCTACCTCAATGGAGAGGGATGCGAAAAAGATATGGTCGAAGCTTATAATTGGGCATACAAAGCAGCACAACAAGGGCAAGCCGAGGCGCAATACAGTCTAGCCAGTATGTATTTTAACGGCATAGGCACACAACAGAATTATAACGAGGGCTTCAGTTGGTTCAAAAAAGCTGCAGATGCAGGAATCCCAGATGCGATATGCCAAGTTGGAATGTTTTATCATTCAGGATTAATTGTGGAGAAAAACCAAGCAGAGGCTTTCACATACTTCAAGAAAGCGGCAGAATTAGGATTTGCAGAGGCGCAGAATTGGTTAGGTCTCTACTACGAAAATGGCATCCATGTAAATAAAGATGTTACACAAGCCCGCCTTTGGTTTGAAATGGCAGCTAAAAAAGATGATGCTATGGCACTTTACAACTTAGGTCGCTTTTATGAGCAAGGGAAGGGAGGCTTAATGAGAGATGTTAAAGAAGCTGGTAGGCTGTTTGAAAAATCAGCAAATCTCGGTTGTTACCTAGCTCAAAAGCTGCTAGCTGAGGGGTACCGCAAAGGACTGGTAGGACTTCCCATAAACCTCGCTAAGGCTAATTTTTGGGAGCAAAAGGCTGCTAACAATAAAGACAGGAGAGTGTAAATTAAACTGTGTCAAGCTACAATAAAAGTAGTTTAACACAGTTTT
>ERZ772867.2080-NODE-2080-length-20482-cov-5.368777_pt1 | contig 20482 bp, 17 predicted proteins | sample MGYA00511341_ERZ772867 | MGnify/ENA primary metagenome ERZ772867 (study PRJEB29015, sample SAMEA2737707) | human gut metagenome | biome: human gut; feature: human-associated habitat; material: faeces | place: China | collected 2012 ... | reverse complement strand
CCCCGAATGCTCATGGATTGGGCAAATGTTACAGAAAAGTTTAGTTCGAAGGGGCTCAAAGAAGATCCGGCACAATGCAGGACGCCTCCCGAAGAAACCCGTTTATATAATTAATTTAATGTACGCAATTGTAGAAATTAACGGTCAGCAGTTCAAGGCTGAGGAGGGCAAGAAGCTCTTCGTACATCACATCAAGGATGTTGAGGCAGGTCAGACTGTTGAGTTCGACAAGGTTTTGCTCGTTGACAAAGACGGCTCAATCACTGTCGGTGCACCAGCTGTAGAGGGTGCAAAAGTAGTAGTAGAAGTAGTGAACCCACTCGTAAAGGGTGACAAGGTAATCGTCTTCAAGATGAAGCGCCGCAAGGACTATCGCAAGAAGAACGGTCATCGTGCTCAGTTCACTGAAGTATCAATCAAATCTGTAATCGCTTAAAATTAGGAGGAATTAGAAAATGGCACATAAGAAAGGTGTTGGTAGTTCTAAGAACGGCCGTGAATCAGCTTCACAAAGATTAGGCGTTAAGATCTGGGGTGGTCAGAGCATCATCGCAGGTAACATCATCGTTCGCCAGCGTGGTAACAAGCACTTCCCAGGTGAGAATGTAGCTCAGGGTAAGGATGATACATTGTATGCTTTGGCAGATGGTATCGTTTACTTCCACAAGGGCCGCAAGGACAAGAGTACAGTTTCTGTTCTCTCTCCAGAGGTTTACGCTGAGAAGACCAAAAAAGCTGACGCTTAATTTTTAAAGTTTTAGAAAAAACTATTCCAAACAAACAACATAGAAGCCTGCTCATACCTAGAGCAGGCTTTCTTCGTTTATATAAGTTTTTAGGCACGGATTACACCACACCCCCTTTCTCTAAGCTCCTTAACCCTGTAAAACCACAAAAAAACTTTAATTCTACCCTTCCCTGTAAAAAAGTCAGCAATTTTTTACGCTATCACAAATATTTTTTGTACTTTTGCCTACAAATAGTAAATTATTTAATTAAAAGACATTTTATGCTTACACTTAAACTTATCAGTGAGGAAACTGAACGTGTAGTTAAGGGTCTCGAAAAGAAGCATTTTCCAAATGCTCGTGAGGCCGTAGAGAAAGTTTTGGAGTACGACAAGATTCGTCGTGAAGCTCAGCAGAAGTTGGATAACAACAAGCAGCAGGCTAACCAGTTTGCTAAGCAGATTGGTGCCCTTATGAAGGAAGGTAAGAAAGAGGAAGCTGAGAGCGCAAAGGCTCAGGTAGCTATGCTCAAGGCAGACGCTAAGGCTCTTGAAGAGATCATGGAGAAAGCACAGAACGATATGACCAACCAGTTGCTCGAAATTCCTAACATCCCTTGCGAGCAGGTTCCTGAAGGTAAGGACGCAGCCGACAACGTTGTTGTGAAAGAAGGCGGCGAAAAGCCAAACCTCGGCGAGGATGCTCTCTGCCATTGGGATCTCTTGAAGAAGTATAATCTTGTTGACTTCGACCTCGGCGTTAAGATTACTGGTGCAGGTTTCCCTGTATATATCGGCAAGATGGCTCGTTTCCAGCGTGCGCTTGAGGCATTCTTCCTCGATGAGGCTCGCAAGAGCGGATATCTGGAGATTCAGCCTCCTTACGTAGTAAACGAGGACTCTGGTCGTGGTACCGGTCAGTTGCCAGACAAGGAAGGTCAGATGTATCATGCTAATCTGGATAATCTCTTCCTCATCCCTACTGCTGAGGTTCCTGTAACCAACATCTTCCGCGATGTTATTCTCGATGAGAAAGATCTCCCTATCAAGCGTTGTGCTTACTCAGCTTGTTTCCGTCGTGAAGCAGGTAGCTATGGTAAGGACGTTCGCGGTTTGAACCGCCTGCACCAGTTCGACAAGGTAGAGATTGTTCGCATCGATAAGCCAGGTCACTCTTACGAGAGTTTGAACGAAATGCTCGACCATGTTGAAGGTCTTTTGAAGAAGTTGGAATTGCCATACCATATCCTCCGTCTCTGCGGTGGTGATATGAGCTTCACCTCTTCTATCTGCTACGACTTCGAGACATGGAGTGCTGCACAGGGTCGCTGGTTGGAAGTTTCATCAGTATCTAACTTCGAGAGCTACCAGGCTAACCGTCTCCACTGCCGCTATCGCCATACAGATGACAAGAAGATTGAGCTTTGCCACACATTAAATGGTTCAGCTCTTGCTTTGCCACGTATCGTAGCAACCATCTTGGAGAACAATCAGACCCCAGAAGGAATCCGCGTACCTAAGGTATTGGTTCCATACTGCGGTTTTGAGATGCTTGATGACAAAAATTTCGATTAATTTGAAGTATCGGTAAGACTTTCTGTTTTTCTCGATTATACAAAACATTCGAAAAACAAAAATAACATATATTGTACGAGGATAACTTCGACTGCCACAAAGGTAGCCGATGTTATCCTTTTGCATTTTTATGTACCATGAAGCAAACTCTAAACAGCTAACCAGAAATATTAATATATCAGCATTAAGAAATTTAATAGCCAATGAACAAGATTATCAAGAAAGTACAATACTCAGAGAAAGTATTCCGCTTCGATGTAGAAGCACCACTTATAGCCAAGAGCCGAAAGGCAGGTAACTTTGTTATCATCCGTGTAGACAACAACAGCGAGCGCATGCCGCTGACCATCGCTGATGCTGACATTGAGAAAGGAACCATCACACTGGTTGTGCAGAAGGTAGGTCTTTCATCTACCAAACTCTGTGCATTGAATGAAGGCGATGAGATTCACGACGTGGTGGGACCACTTGGAAATCCTACACATATCGAGAACTTCGGAACTGTCATTTGTGCCGGAGGTGGTGTAGGCGTAGCTCCTATGCTCCCTATCATCAAGGCACTGAAAGCCGCAGGAAACAGAGTCCTTTCCGTAATTGCGGGTAGGAACAAAGACCTCGTGATTATGGAAGATGAAGTGCGTGCATCTAGCGATGAGCTCATCATCATGACCGATGACGGAAGTTACGGCGAGAAGGGTGTTGTAACCGTAGGAATCGAGAAGTTTATCAATCAGGAACATATCGATAAGGTTTTCGCCATCGGTCCTCCTATCATGATGAAGTTCTGCTGTCTCCTGACCCAGAAATATAATCTTTCCACAGACGTTTCGCTCAATACCATCATGGTGGATGGAACCGGTATGTGCGGTGCCTGCCGCCTGACCATCGGCGGCAAGACCAAGTTTGTCTGCATCGACGGTCCTGAGTTTGACGGCGCCCAGGTAGATTGGGACGAGATGTTCAAGCGCATGGGCACTTTCAAGGATGTTGAACGTGAAGAGATGGAACACTTCGAAGAGCACCTTGCAACTGTAGACGCAGGAAAGAAGAAAGAAACTACGGATGTAACCATGGACGTAGAACCTACAGATGCGAGCATCGAAGAGTTGACCGACCGTAACGCTGAGTGGCGCAAGGAGTTACGCGCTTCGATGAAAGCAAAAGAACGTACAGCTATAGAGCGCGTAAAGATGCCAGAACTTGACCCTCTTTATCGTGCCACAACCCGTACGGAAGAGGTAAATATCGGTTTAACCAAGGAAATGGCTTTGACCGAAGCCAAGCGCTGTCTCGACTGTCCTAAGCCTACCTGTATGGAAGGTTGTCCGGTAAGTATCAACATTCCTTCCTTCATCAAGAATATTGAGCGGGGCCAGTTCCTTGCCGCAGCCAAGGTTTTAAAGAACACCTCTGCCCTACCAGCCGTTTGCGGACGAGTTTGTCCACAGGAAAAGCAATGTGAAAGCAAGTGTGTACATCTCAAGATGAACGAGCCTGCTGTAGCTATCGGATACCTGGAGCGTTTTGCTGCCGATTACGAACGCCAGAGTGGAAACATCTCTGTACCAAAGTGCGATGAACCTAATGGCATCAAGGTAGCTGTAGTTGGTTCAGGACCTTCCGGATTGAGTTTTGCAGGCGATATGGCAAAGAAGGGATTCGACGTTACCGTCTTTGAAGCATTACACGAGATTGGCGGTGTATTGAAATATGGTATTCCTGAATTCCGTTTGCCTAATGCTATCGTAGATGTAGAGATTGAGAATCTTCAGAAGATGGGCGTAAAGTTTATTACAGACTGCATCGTAGGCAAGACCATTTCCGTAAAAGATCTGGAAGAACAAGGATTCAAGGGAATCTTCGTTGGCTCAGGTGCGGGTCTGCCAAACTTCATGAATATTCCTGGAGAGAATGCCTTGAACATCATGTCTTCTAACGAATATCTTACCCGTGTAAACCTGATGGATGCAGCCAATCCTCATAGCGACACCCCTATCAACTTGGGTAAGAAGGTGGTTGTTGTAGGCGGCGGAAATACAGCTATGGACAGTTGCCGTACTGCAAAACGACTCGGAGCAGACGTAACCTTGGTATATCGCCGTTCGGAGGCAGAAATGCCAGCCCGACTCGAAGAGGTGAAGCATGCCAAGGAAGAAGGAATCAACTTCTTTACATTGCACAATCCTAAAGAATATGAGGCAGACGAGAAGGGCGCAGTAAAGGCTGTAGTTCTCGATGTGATGAAGCTTGGCGAACCTGATGCCAGCGGCCGTCGTCGTCCAGAAGCTACAGGCGAGACCATCACGCTGGAGTGCGACCAGGTAATTGTTGCCGTAGGAGTAAGTCCTAATCCACTCGTTCCACAGAGTATCGAAGGCTTGGAACTCGGCCGGAAGAACACCATTGCCGTAAACGACCAGATGCAGAGTTCCATCGAAGAAATCTACGCTGGCGGCGATATCGTACGAGGAGGAGCCACAGTAATTCTTGCCATGGGAGACGGCAGAAAGGCCGCTCTCAATATGAGCGAAAAATTATTGAATAAGAAATAAGAAAACGGGAAACAATAAAGGGCAGCCATGCATCACGCAGACTGCCCTTTCCTTTTCTCGTATGTAATGTTATAAAATGAAATGTAGTTCGTACATATATTTATTAATAATTGGACTCAAACACTATTTCAGATTAATACGGAGTCCGAACTGGAGATTAAAATTCCACTTCTTATCTTTAAACGTATTTTCTATTTCGCTGCCATTATCAAAATAATATTTTGCACCTGGCTCAATATAGAAGCCCACTTGTGGTGTAACATCATACTGTGCACCAAGCGAAGCCTTACCCGAGAACTGAACGTCATCACGTTTCACGTCCTCTTTATGACCAGAAACCTTTGTATCATTCTTTACGTTGAAATCGGCTTCTCCACCCGCCATTACGTACGCATGAAAGCCTCCCGTGCTCCAAACCTCATAGTTTAAACCAAGTGGAACACCCACATAATGCAAAACCTGATGTGTATCAAATTCTGAAACACCATAAGATTTGAAATCAGATGCGACACGCGTATAAACGACACCGGTACTCAAAGACAAACGGGGCGCAAGTCCGATACCAACCTGAGCACCTATAGCCAAAGGAGAATGATGTTTCGCTTCAACATATTTCGGTATTGCATATCTTAAAGGAGAAGCAGCAGCCAGGAAAACACCATGATCAGCAAAGCCGCCACCAGCAAGAGGATCTGAAGACGCATACATGCCGTTTGACATTCCATCACTGCCAGAGCCCAGACTTACATTCTCTGCATACAGGTTCATGGTCCAGTTCTGTTCATACTTGTCCTTATAACTGCGTTCAAAATGACCATCCTGCGCCCTGCCTGCATAAAGCTTCTGCCCACCATCTGCTTCCAACGGCTTGGTTGCATGATTAGAAGATACGGCCATCTGTCTTTCAGAATCCTCATTTTGCTTTTGCAAAACAGATAATTCTCGACTATTTACCTCTGCATTAACAGACTGTTCTGGCATTTCTACCTCTGCTGCAAGCATTACTTCATGATCATCAGCAACAGTCCGCTCCTGGAAAGAGACAGAAGATTTACTATGATTCAATTGACGCCCCGATGAATGGCGATTCACCTGATGTGCAGATGCATTGTTTTCAGCAAGCAAGATAGCATTTTTACTACCTGCCGATTGCGCTTCTGTACGGACAGAAGAAGTCCTGCTTGAACCTGGTGCTGTAGAGAAAGAACTCTGAACAGCCAAGTTAGCCTGTCCTGGTTCATCATCATGCAGATAAACATAACTGCCTCCTACTCCCAATAAAGCAATAGCTGCAGCTACCGACCATCTTTTCAAGACAACATAACGAGTCTGTGGGGTCTTTTTTACATCAGTTTCCTCATCACCAACCTTTTTAGACTGAGCAAACGATTGTTCTATCTCAGCCCACAAGTCGTGGCTGACAGGCTCTTGGTAGTCTGCCAACTGATCTCGAAGTTTATTTGTCCAATCGTTACTCATTACTTTTCTCGTTTATATGATTCAACTCTTTATTATCACTACAATTTGCCTGGCTCAGATAATCTTTCACCTTTTTGCCCAACAGCTTTTTCGCCCGCAAATATTGTGAAGCAGAACTGCTTTCTTTGATGCCTAACAGCTGTGCAATTTCTTTATGGCTTTTCTGTTCAAAAACAAACATGTTAAGAACCAGTCTGTACCCATCAGGCAATTCTCCTATCATTCTTGTCAGTACTGCCGGCGGAACTCTTTCTACTTCAGGCTCTTCATCCTCAATATCATCGGGAACTTCGTCCACGATAGTGAAGCGCTTTTGCTGCCTTACAAAGTTGACCGCTTCATTTGTCACTATCCGCAAGAGCCAAGCCTGAAGAGCGCCCTCACCCCGATATTCAAACTTTGAAATGCCGGAAAAGACTTTTATAAAACTATCTTGCACTACATCCTCAGCATCATCGCGCATAGGGACATACCTCAGCGCTACGGCCATGGCATACCCCACATAGCGTTCGTACAATCTGTGCATGGCTGCCCGACTGCCGCTATTGATGTCGTCTAAGAGTTTCTTTTCCGATTCCAATTTCAAATCCTTTTTAAAGATTAAACGATATAAAGAGAAAACCTTGCATCAAAAATGAACTTTTTTTTTGACGCAAGGCACTTTTTTTATATTTCTATATTATTCTATAGAGAACACTTTACCTTCCTGAGTAAGATAACTTTCCGTAAACACCTCTTTAGCTTCATTCAACAATACCTCTTCATTATTATATCTTGCACTATAATGTCCCAGAAGAAGTTTGCCTACACCCGCATTTCTGGCTATAGTTGCTGCCTGTCGGGCCGTACTGTGATAATAGAGTTTAGCCCTGTCCTCATTCTCCGAAGTATAGGTGCTCTCATGATAAAGCACCGTAACCCCCTTTACCTTTTCTGCCAAGTTCGGAACAAACCGGGTATCACTGCAATAAGCATAACTGCGGGGAGTAGTGGCAGGCATTACCAATCTGGCATTAGGTATTACATCCCCCTCCTTCGTAGTCCAGTCAGCTCCATTCTTGATGTTATTAATCTGGCTTACAGGAATCTCGTAATAATCTATCATATCACGACGGATATGAGGCAATGTCGGTTTCTCTCTGAAAATGTAACCACAACAAGGCACACGATGCTGCAGAGGAACGGTTTCTACGGTTACAGAATGATCTTCATATACAACTTGCGACTTCTCGGTATCTACAGGAACAAATTCTATTTCATATTCCATTCCCTGCATGAAGAAATCAATCTGACGCTTAAATAAATCTCCGTAACTTTCTGGCGCATATACCTTTAACTTAGCCGTTCTGCCCAGCATACCTAAGGTAGAAAGAAGTCCCAGCAAGCCAAAGCAATGGTCACCATGAAGATGCGAAATAAAGATAGCATTTATCTTAGCAAAGTGAACATGAGTGCGACGGAACTGCATCTGGGCACCCTCTCCACAATCCATCATAAAGCATTTGCCACGCATCTCAATAATCTGGGCCGAGGCACTATGCTGAAGGGTGGGCAAAGCACTGCCACACCCCAATATATGTACTTTAAATGGTTCCAAAACTAAATCATAAATTACAGGTTCAACATGATGACCTTACTCTTGACGCTTGAAAACAAAGATACCCTGAGTATTCTCCAACATAAGACTGTCAGAACCCAATTTGTCAATAGCGAAAGTATCCTTATTCAGCAAAAGTTTACCATTGAGTATCTTCCAGCTAGTCCAAGGATTAGTTTCAGCCTTCACATTGTTCTTCACCTCTCCACCTTCCAAGATATCAAAATTCTTATCCAGAGAAGTCCATTTACCCAAGAGGGATGTCAGGTTGATAATCTTCTGGGCCATCATCTCTCCATCCTCTGCCTTATAACCGATAAGAGCAATACGGTCGCCAGCCAGCAATCCTCCCTGAACAACATCAGGATTCTCATCGTCAATAAACACCGAAAGGGTGTCACCACCATCAGAAATCAGCTCCAGGCTATGCATAGAGGTTCCCTCACCGCATACACCATAGATGGTAGAATCGTTCATCGCATCCTCTACCTCTACAGAATCGGTTGCACTGATAACAGGAACATTATTTTTGTTCTTACAACTGTTGGCAGCGAAAAGCGCCACCAAGGCTATTGTTACATAAACTAATTTCTTCATAACTCTTTAGTTTTTATTATTATATTGATGAGTCGATAAGATTATCTGATTCACCGTTATTTATCATTCTTTTTCTCCTGAAGTTTTGCTTCATCCCATAGTTTATCCATTTCTTCTAAGCTCATATCTTTCAAGTTTTTACCTTGCTTTAAGCTATGATCTTCTACATAGTTGAAACGGCGAATAAACTTCTGGTTGGTTTTCTCCAGCGCATTATCCGGATTGAGTTTATAGAGACGTGCTGCATTGATTACTGAGAAGATGAAATCGCCCAATTCCTGGGTAGAATTCTCTTTGTCGCCTTTAGCCAGTTCCACCTTGAGTTCTTCCAGTTCCTCCTGTACCTTTTCCCACACATCTTCTTTTTCTTTCCAGTCGAAGCCTACATTTCTAGCCTTGTCCTGAATGCGATAAGCCTTGATAAGAGACGGAAGAGAATTAGGGACACCGCTCAACACCCGCTCATTTCCATCCTTCTCCTGCTGCTTGATCTGTTCCCAGGTTTTCTCAACAGAAGTAGCAGTTTTCGGCTTGCTGGCGCCAAGAGCCAAAGTTTCTTCCGAACTGGCAGTTCCAGCCTTCCCGGTTTCTGCTTCTTCAGACTCTCTATATACCACCTGTCCCTCATCGTTGATATACATATCAGGATTCGAAACCGTCCAATTTCCTTCCTCCTTCCAGTTGATGAAAGGATGGCGGAACATCAATTTGTCTGCCTCCTGATTGCAAACATCGCAAATATCGAACTCGCCATCTTCTCTGCCGATGATGCTATAGAACATCACGTGCTCCAACACATCGCCCAACTCCTTCTTGATATCCTTGTAATCGCGCTTCATCAAGGCGTCACAAAGCTCGAAAGTCTCCTCAATCGTATTCGGACGAAGACTCTCGAATGTCTGCTTCTTATCCCATGGACACTGCAGGCGCAAACGATCCTGCACATCCAGCAAGCGGCTGAACGCCGCAAGTTTTTCTTCTTTTGTATGTCCTTTTCCTGTATTACTAACCATCGTTTTGTGCAAAAATTAATAATTTTGATGCAAAGATAGTATTTTTCGCCCAAAAATTCGTATCTTTGCACCGTTTTTTAAAGAAAAAGAAAGAAAAAGAATAAAAATTAGATATAAACAATGGAATTAGCAAGTAAATACGATCCACAAGCAGTGGAAAGTAAATGGTATCAGTACTGGCTCGACAACAAACTTTTCAGTTCTAAGCCAGATGGTCGTGAACCTTATACAGTGGTTATCCCTCCACCAAACGTAACGGGTGTGCTCCACATGGGACACATGCTCAACAATACTATCCAGGATATTCTCGTTCGCCGTGCTCGCATGGAGGGCAAGAACGCATGTTGGGTACCAGGTACCGACCATGCCAGTATCGCTACCGAGGCAAAGGTTGTAAACCGCCTCGCTCAGCAGGGCATCAAGAAGACCGACCTTACCCGCGAGGAGTTCCTCAAGCACGCTTGGGACTGGACTCACGAGCATGGTGGCATCATCCTCAAACAGCTCCGCAAACTCGGTGCCAGCTGCGATTGGGACCGCACAGCATTCACCATGGACGAGACCCGCTCTCGTGCCGTAATCCACGTATTCTGCGACCTTTACAAGAAGGGTCTCATCTATCGTGGCGTGCGCATGGTTAACTGGGACCCTAAGGCTCAGACTGCGCTCTCTGACGAGGAGGTTATCTACAAGGATGAGCACTCTAAGCTCTACCACTTGAAGTATTATGTAGTAGAGCAGGACTGCCAGCAGGTGGATGAGGAGAACGTGATACACAAGGATGAGAAGGGATACTATGCAGTAGTAGCAACCACCCGTCCTGAGACCATCATGGGCGACTCTGCCATGTGTATCAACCCAGAGGATAAGAAGAATACCTGGCTGAAGGGTAAGCACGTTATCGTGCCTCTCGTAAACCGCGAGATTCCTGTCATCGAGGATACATACGTAGATATCGAGTTCGGTACTGGTTGCTTGAAGGTAACTCCAGCTCACGATATCAACGATCACGCACTCGGTTTGAAGCACGGTTTGGAAACCATCGACATCTTCAACGACAATGGTACTATCAGCGAGGCAGCTGGTCTCTATGTAGGTATGGACCGTATGGACGTGCGCAAGCAGATTTCCATCGACCTTCAGAACGCCGGTCTGATGGAGAAGATTGAGGACTATAATAATAAGGTGGGCTTCTCTGAGCGTACCAATGTGCCTATCGAGCCAAAGCTCTCTACACAGTGGTTCCTCAAGATGCAGCACTTTGCCGACATCGCCCTTCCTCCAGTAATGGACGATGATATCGAGTTCTATCCTAAGAAGTACAAGAACACCTATCGCCACTGGTTGGAGAACATCAAGGACTGGTGTATCAGCCGTCAGCTCTGGTGGGGTCACCGCATCCCAGCCTACTACTTCGACAATGCCGGCAAGAAGGATTTCGTGGTAGCTGAGACAGCAGAGGAGGCTCTGAAACTCGCTCAGGAGAAGAATGCCAACATCAAGGCTGAGGATCTTGAGCAGGAGAGCGACTGCCTCGACACCTGGTTCTCTTCATGGTTGTGGCCTATCTCTCTGTTCGATGGTATCGAGCATCCTGACAATGAGGAGATCAACTACTACTACCCTACTTCCGACCTCGTAACTGGTCCGGATATCATCTTCTTCTGGGTAGCACGTATGATCATGGCTGGCTACGAGTATCGTGGCAAGATGCCATTCAAGCACGTATATTTCACAGGTATCGTCCGCGATAAGCTGGGCCGTAAGATGAGCAAGAGTCTCGGTAACTCACCAGACCCACTGGTTCTGATTGACAAGTTTGGTGCCGATGGTGTTCGTATGGGTATGATGCTCAGTGCTCCAGCGGGCAACGACATCCTCTTCGACGAGAGCCTCTGCGAGCAGGGACGTAACTTCAACAATAAGATCTGGAATGCCTTCCGCCTCGTGAAGGGTTGGGAGACAGCAGATATCGAGCAGCCTAAGAGTGCAGAAATCGCCGTGAAGTGGTTTGATGCCAAGCTCAAGGAGGTGAACGTGGAGATGCAGAAGCAGTTTAAGGACTACCGTATCTCTGAGGCATTGATGACTGTATATAAGCTGTTCTGGGATGAGTTCTCATCCTGGTACCTGGAGATGGTGAAGCCAGCTTACGGCCAGCCTATCGACCAGAAGAGCTACGATGCTACCCTCCGTTTCTTCGATGCCCTCCTGAAGATGTTGCATCCATTCATGCCATTCATCACCGAGGAGTTGTGGCAGCACATCTACGACCGCAAGGATGGCGAGAGCATCATGCGCGAGAAGCTGGATATTCCTGCACCTACAACCGAGGAGCAGAAGTTGGCAGCAGATATCGAGGCTGTGAAGCAGATTATCGCCGGTGTTCGTACCGTTCGCAACCAGAAGAACATTGCCCAGAAGGAACAGTTGTCTCTCCAGGTAGTAGGCAAGAACGATTTCGAGGCTTACAACGACGTAACTCTGAAGATGGCGAACCTTGATAAGATTGAGGTCATCGCTGAGAAGAGTGCCGATGCATCAAGCTTCATGGTAGGTACCGACGAGTTTGCCGTACCATTGGGCGACCTCATCGACGTAGCAGCCGAGATTGAGAAGGCAGAGGCTCAGCTCAAGCACTTGGAAGGCTTCCTGATGGGCGTACGCAAGAAGCTCAGCAACGAGAACTTCGTAGCTCACGCACCTGAGAAGGTAGTAGCCCTGGAGCGCAAGAAGGAAAGCGACTCTGTTGAGAAGATTGCTGCCCTCAAGGCAACCATCGAGGAACTCAAGAAGAAATAATAGTATTATATTTAATGTTGAATGTTGAGTGTAGAATGTTGAATTAGTCAAGCTGATTCGTTAGCAAGATTGCAACTCAACATTCAACATTCAACATTCAACATTTTTAATTATGATCAAGAAGCTTTTCACCTTATTTATATGTACGCTATCTCTAGCAGCAACTTTCACCAGTTGTGGCGATGAAGCTATTGATGTAGAAAGCGTCAATAAGCAGACTATCTTCGTCTTCTATCCTTGGACGGGTAGCACCAACGATTCCGGTCTCACAAGTTTTTTGGAAAACAACGTTGACAGTATCTGCGAAGGTATTGTTGCCAAGAAAGGCTTGAATAATTCTCGTGTAATGGTCTTCATGAGCCAGAATTACAGGAAGAGCTATCTCATTGATCTTCAATATGACGGCAATAAGAAAGCCGTCATCCGCGACACGTTGAAGACATATGATGAAGCTACATATACTACAGCAGAAGGATTTGCAGAGATTCTGAATGAGGTGAAACGCCGTGCTGAAGCCCTGAATTATTCGCTCATCATCGGAGCTCATGGCTGCGGATGGACCTACAAGAGCGATTGGGTTCACTATCCCTATATGGCAAGACCTAATGCTGGTTTTGCTCAGAAAGGAAGCACCAGCTACCCTACAGCTACCGGTAATTTCAGCGGAATACAGTATGGTCCCGATCCCAACAATCCTGTCACCCGTTTCTTCGGAAGCGTAAGTTTAGAAGGAAACGCTCTCGACGTTCCTACCCTTGCCGAAGGAATCAAACTCAGCGGCACCAAGATGCAATACATTCTCTTCGATGCATGCTATATGGGCAATGTAGAAACTGCATACGAACTGAAAGATGTTACCAATTTCATGATCAGTTCAAGTAGCGAAGTAATGGGAGCCGGCTATCCATACAAAACCATATGGAGTTACCTCAACAGTTCAGCACCCAACTACTCAGGATTAGTCAACGGAACTGTCAATTTCTACAAGAATAGTAGCGTTCCATTCTGCAACATGGCGGCCATCGACTGCAGACAGATGGATAATCTAGCCCAAGTGATGAAGGAAATCAATAGCAAACATACCCTCTCATCATCCGTTCCGCTCGATTCCATACAGCCTTTGGATGGTTTCTCTCCCAACCTCTTCTACGACATGAGCGTATACGTAGATAGTCTTGTTCCAAGCGGCTCTCTGAAAGACAAATTTAATTCACAGATGAAACTCACAATCAAAACTGCTGCTCATACCGAACAGGCTTATACAGGGTTAATGAGTTATAGAGGTACAACCTTTAAAGTAAAGAACTATTGCGGTCTTTCTATCTCCGACCCTAGCCAGCACAGCGTAGCTATCAAGGGCAGAGAGAAAACCGGTTGGTGGAAGGCTACACACTAATAAGCAATGAAGAGTGAAAGAAACTCCTTATTGGCTTTAAAGAAAAATATTATATAAAAGAATACATGATGGAATATTTTATCATTGAGAATAACGGACAGCAAGCGGGTCCATTCAGCCTGGAGCAACTCGTCCAGAAGGCTATCACACCCGAAACCCTTGTTTGGGCACAAGGCATGAAAGACTGGACTCCAGCTTGGAAAATAGCAGAACTGAAGACTGTTCTAGAAACTGTAGAAGCAATCAAAGCTAATACAGCCAACAAAGAAAATGCAGAAGGAACATCAGCAGATGCAGCCGGCAACAACGGGACAGAAGCAGCAAACTTTCAGGCTGCAAACCAGCAGGGCTTCCAGCAGGCACAGCAGGAAGCTTACCAGCAAGGCTTTCAGCACGGCGCAGCAATGAACCAGGGCTACAGACAGGAACCGGAAAAGAAAAAATCGAGCAAGAACCTCTGGAAAATCATCTTAGGCCTTATCGTACTTCTCTTCCTGGTTTTCGCCATAACTAATCCAGGACCTGATGCCCACAAAGAAAAGGTAAAGACTGAGGCAGCCAAAGCTATCGACAAGGCTACAGAAACCAGTGATAACAACTTCTTCACCCAAAGCATCCGTTCCATTGCCAAGATGATGGCTGGAAGCGCTATTGATGAAGTGATGAACCAGCTCTTCGAATACCACAACTATATCGTATGCTCTAAGGGAACCGTTGAGTTTAATGGCAAGCAGCACACCGTAAGCTTCGGAATCCTTGGCAGCGTTTACACGATGAATGCTGATGATATGGTGAAGGCGCTGGAAGGTGCCGACAATCTGCAGATAGAAGAAACCACCAGCTCATCAACCGATGAATCCCCTTCGGTAAGCGATAATAGCAGCGATGGTTCAGAAGAAGACGGACTGGGCGCTTCCGTTCAGAAGAAACTGGAAGACAAGGCAAACCAGGCCATGGATCAGGCTGCCGACAAGGTGAGCAAGAAACTGGAAGAGAAAATCAACCAGAAACTCGATGAAGCAACCGATTCTTCAACCGTAGAAAAGATTCTCGACAAGATTCTGGAACTGATCTAGCATCAGAAATCCGAAGAAACATAAGAAATATGACACATTTCTCAATATGACAGCATGGCGGCTTGACGTATATCAAGCCGCCATTGCTGTTTAGTTGACGTGTATCAAAAAAAGCCCCTTTTTCATCATTTTGTCATGTCTTTGTGACAGATATTCAAGAAAAAGGTATTACCTTTGCACCAGAAAACAGTGAGATTGTAAAAGGATAATGTAAAACAGGAGACCTCACATGGAGGCTCCACAAAGAAAGAAAGGAAACAAATTATGATGACGACAGTAATGATTCTTACAGTTGTGGCAGCTATGATTGCCAAGGCTGTAAATGTAAACAACAACATGGAGATGGGCAAGTAAAATTGACCACCGTTCATGAACAAAAAGAAAAAGGAAATGGCAGAAATGCCAAGTATTAATTTTTAAAAAAAGGATAACGATTATGAAAACAATGTATGCAAACATCAAGAAGGCCTTGAAGGCTATTCTTGCAGATTACATGACCGCAATGGAAATGTATGGTGAGGCTTTGAACAGAAGCCGTGGTTGTGCTTGCGCATAAGGGTTCCAATCCCTTCATGCTGCGGCATAAACTAGATTGAAAGCAAAAAGTAATTACGTTTAAATAAAGAAAAAGCGTGTAAGTTACCATACTTACACGCTTTTTTTGTATCTTTGCAACCAGTTAGTAAAAATTTTAAAAAGAAGAAACGATGAACTCACAAGATATAATCAGCAGGCTGGAATCGAAAGGCATTCGGCCAACCGCCAACCGCATACTCGTAATGAAGACCCTGATGGGCGAACAGAACCCGCAGAGTCTGAGCAATCTGGAACGAAAGATGGTTTCGATGGACAAGTCGAGCATCTTCCGTACCCTTACCCTCTTCCTGGAACATGATGTGGTACATGCCTTCGAAGATGGGCGAGGCGTACTCTGCTACGAACTCTGCGAAGAAAAAGGGGCTTGCGATCATCACGACGGGCATATTCATTTCTACTGCGAATCTTGCCAGCGTTCCTTCTGTATGGAGGATATCCATATTCCAAGTTTCGAGCTGCCCGAAGGCTTTTACCCCCACTCTATTTCCTTTGTCATCAAAGGCGAATGCCCGGATTGCAGAAAGAAACACCAGTAAAGCGAAAGGTGCATTCTGCGTTAATTTAGCATAAATATTTTTGAAATTCTATTGTTTTTCCGATATTATCATTACTTTTGCAAGCGATTATCACGGGGTGCTGAAAGATTCGGCTGAGATGATACCCATTGAACCTGATGTAGGTAATGCTGTCGCAGGGATATTTGATAGCGCTTTATTCTTTCTCTTAAGGCTTTCATCTGGAAGTTCACCGTGTTTGATTACATATTATCTTATCATCGCTTTCGGGCGATAGAAAAAGCGTAAACAAACGGATTATTCATCATATAAAACGAACAGAATATGAAAGTAACTATCAACAACAAAGAGACCGAGACACAGGCTAAAACCATCAGGGAGTTAGCCCAGGAACTCGATTTGCCAGCTACAGGAGTTGCAGTAGCTATCAGTAACGAAATGGTGCCTCGTGATGAATGGGAATACACTATCATCGCAGAAGGAGCTGACATCGTTATCGTAAAAGCGTTCTGCGGAGGATAACGGTCCCAGAATACTGCGGAAAAGAATCATCCAAAAGTACTTTTCCTACAGAAATGAAAACAAAAATAACAACTCTATAATAAAACAATGGAAAAATTAGTAATCGCAGGCAGAGAGTTTAACTCCCGCCTCTTCTTGGGTACAGGAAAGTTTAACAACAATGCCCTCATGGCTGAAGCCATCAAAGCATCAGAAACAGAAATGGTTACTGTTGCTATGAAACGTATCGAACTCGAAGACAAGCAGGACGACCTGCTCTCTCATATTGTGCAGAACCCAAATATCCAGCTCCTTCCTAACACCAGTGGCGTGCGCAACGCCGAGGAGGCTGTCTTCGCAGCACAGATGGCTCGCGAAGCTTTCGGAACCAACTGGCTCAAGCTCGAAATCCACCCAGACCCTCGCTATCTTCTTCCAGACTCTATCGAGACGCTGAAGGCTACCGAGAAACTGGTAAAGCTCGGTTTCGTGGTATTGCCATATTGTCAGGCAGACCCTACCCTCTGCAAGCACATCGAAGAGGCTGGTGCTGCTACCGTGATGCCACTTGCTGCACCTATCGGTACCAACAAGGGATTAAGAATGAAGGACTTCCTGCAGATCATCATCGAGCAGGCTACTGTTCCAGTTGTAGTAGATGCAGGTATCGGTGCACCTAGCCACGCTGCCGAGGCTATGGAGATGGGTGCCAGCGCTTGCCTGGTTAACACAGCTATCGCCGTTGCCGGTGATCCTGTAGAGATGGCTAAGGCATTCAAGGAAGCAGTAGTATGCGGTCGCCGTGCTTACGAGGCAGGTCTCGGAGCCATCAGCGATTGTGCTGAGGCAAGTTCTCCACTCACCGCATTCCTCAACGACTAATTATAATTATAGATAATAAAAGGCATGAAGGATGAAGGCAAAGAAGCAAGAACGCTCTTTTTACCCTTTTACCTTTTTACCTTTTTACCTTTAAAAAATTATGCCAAACGATAAGAAAGCTTACGCCCAGAGAGAAAAGGCGTATATGCAGGGAAAACTCTTCCCACAGATCAAGGTTGGAATGACCAAGGTTAACCTCACTCCTACTGTTGTGAAGGATGAGCGCGGCATTCCTCATACAGAGCCAAACGCTCCGGTTTACATCTACGATACCAGCGGTCCTTACAGCGACCCTAACTATCAGGTAGATTTGAAGAAAGGCTTGCCAAGAATGCGCGAGCAGTGGATTATCGACCGCAACGATACCGAGCAGCTCAAGGAAGTTACCAGCGAGTATGGCAAGCAGCGCCTTGCTGACCATAGCCTCGACCACCTCCGCTTCGAGCACATCCAGTTGCCTCGCCGTGCACAGGCTGGCAAGCACATCACCCAGATGGCTTATGCCAAGGCTGGCATCATCACTCCAGAGATGGAGTACGTGGCTATCCGCGAGAACATGAACTGCCAGGAGTTGGGCATCGATACCCATATCACCCCTGAATATGTGCGTGATGAGATTGCACGCGGACGTGCCGTTCTTCCTGCCAACATCAACCATCCGGAGAGCGAACCGATGATCATCGGCCGCAACTTCCTCGTGAAGATCAATACCAACATCGGTAACTCAGCCACTACCTCCAGCATCGAGGAAGAGGTAGATAAGGCTGTATGGTCTTGCAAGTGGGGAGGCGATACATTGATGGACCTCTCTACCGGCGACAACATCCACGAAACCCGTGAATGGATTGTACGCAACTGCCCTGTACCAGTAGGCACCGTGCCTATCTACCAGGCTTTGGAGAAGGTAAACGGCAAGGTAGAGGATTTGAACTGGGAGGTATTCCGTGATACCCTCATCGAACAGTGCGAGCAGGGTGTCGACTACTTCACCATCCATGCCGGCATCCGTCGCCACAACGTGCATCTCGCCGACAGCCGTCTCTGCGGTATCGTGAGCCGTGGCGGTAGTATCATGAGCAAGTGGTGTCTCTACCACGACCAGGAAAGCTTCCTCTATGAGCACTTCGACGACATCTGCGACATCGTGGCACAGTACGACGTAGCCCTTTCCTTGGGTGATGGTCTGCGCCCAGGCTGTATTGCCGATGCCAACGATGCAGCCCAGTTTGCCGAGTTGGATACCATGGGCGAACTCGTTACCCGTGCCTGGGACAAGAACGTACAGGCATTCATCGAGGGTCCTGGTCACGTGCCATTGCAGAAGATCAAGGAGAACATGGAGCGCCAGCTCGACCACTGTCACGAGGCACCATTCTACACCCTCGGCCCATTGGTTACCGATATCGCCCCAGGTTACGACCACATCACATCAGCCATCGGTGGCGCCCAGATAGCATGGCTCGGCACTGCCATGCTCTGCTATGTAACACCAAAGGAGCACCTCGCCTTGCCTAACAAGGAAGATGTGCGCACAGGTGTGGTAACCTATAAGATTGCCGCTCATGCAGCCGATTTGGCAAAGGGTCATCCAGGTGCAACCATCCGCGACAACGCCCTCTCCAAGGCACGCTTCGAGTTCCGCTGGAGAGACCAGTTCCACCTCTCTCTCGACCCAGAGCTCGCCTTGAAGTATTTCGAGGAGGCAGGTCATACAGACGGTGAGTACTGCACCATGTGTGGTCCAAACTTCTGTGCAGCCAAGTTGACACACGATTTGAGAAAGTTTAAAAAGTAAGAAAATGTTTTCAGACGAATTAAAGAATATCAGTTGGGAGGAGACCACGGAGCGCATTGCTCGAATGACCGATAACGATGTGCGTCGTGCCCTTGCCAAGGACCATTGCGATGTGAACGACTTCATGGCGCTGATTTCACCGGCAGCCGAGCCATACCTGGAGGTAATGGCGCGTCTTTCCCGCAAATATACCGAGGAGCGCTTCGGCAAGACCATGTCGATGTTCATTCCTCTCTACATCACCAATTCATGCTCAAACTCTTGCGTGTATTGCGGTTTCCATCGTGAGAATCCGATGGCCCGCACCATCCTCACCCCAGAGCAGATTGAGAACGAGTACAAGGCAATCAAGCAGTTGGCTCCATTCGAGAACATCCTTCTCGTTACGGGCGAGAACCCAGCCAAGGCAGGCACCCCTTATCTTGCCAAGGCAATCGACATCGCCAAGAAGTATTTCTCTAACGTGAAGATTGAGGTGATGCCACTCTCTACTGAGGATTACAAGACCCTCGCCGACCATGGTATGAACGGCGTAATCTGTTTCCAGGAGACCTACAACCACGAGCACTACAAGCTCTACCACCCACGTGGCATGAAGAGCAAGTTTGAGTGGCGCTGCGACGGTTTCGACCGCATGGGTATGGCAGGCGTTCACTCCATCGGTATGGGTGTGCTCATCGGCCTGGAGAAGGAATGGCGCACGGATGTTGTGATGATGGCTCATCACCTGCGCTACCTGCAGAAGCACTACTGGAAGACCAAGTACAGCGTGAACTTCCCTCGTATGCGCCCTGCACAGAACGAAGGTTTCCAGCCAAACTGCTTCATGACCGATAAGCAGTTGGCACAGGCAACTTTCGCCATGCGTATCTTCGACCACGATGTAGATATCTCCTACTCTACCCGTGAGCCAGCCTACATCCGTGACAACATGGCAACACTGGGTGTCACCACCATGTCGGCAGAATCAAAGGTAAATCCTGGCGGTTACCATACCTATCCTCAGGCATTGGAGCAGTTCACCGTAAGCGATGAGCGTACCGCCAAGGTAATCAATGCGAGATTGAAGGAATTGGGCAGAGAGCCAGTCTGGAAGGATTGGGATGCCTCATTCGATTTCTTCGGAAATATCGCAAACGGATAAAGAAGATGTAATTAAACAGAATAAAAAAAAGAGTGTATCATAAATTCATGACACACTCTTTTTTGTTAATATTCTCAGACTGACGCCCCTATATCGCCCCCAGCCCATCAGCAACTTATCAGCCAATTCCCCCAAAATCATCAGTAAACAGCAACCTATAAACTATTAATTGTAAATTACTAAAGTTTCGCAAGTGAATAAATATCAACTTGCTTGTTTATAAATATACATATT
>ERZ772867.2062-NODE-2062-length-20687-cov-4.489870_pt1 | contig 20687 bp, 19 predicted proteins | sample MGYA00511341_ERZ772867 | MGnify/ENA primary metagenome ERZ772867 (study PRJEB29015, sample SAMEA2737707) | human gut metagenome | biome: human gut; feature: human-associated habitat; material: faeces | place: China | collected 2012 ... | reverse complement strand
CCATATTTTCATAATTATAAGTATTTCCCTCGCCCACCACCACATAATCCGGGTCAACATCGTTCATGGTAATGCCTGCGTCGTGCAGCGCCATAATAAGCCCCGCGCCGCCGATGACATAGGCACTGCTGCCGGGGGCCTGATCGCCGATAAACTTGGCCGTGGCCAGAGCGCTGGTATAAAAGTGGCTTTCATCCACCTCAAGGCCCATCCGGGCCAGCTTCTGCTGCAATTCCTTGGGCGAACGCTCAGAGGAATTGGTCAGGAAAAGAAACCGCTTGTCCTGCTGATACAGCCACTGGACAAACTCCCTGACCCCGGGCAGGATACGGTTGCCGTGGTAGATGACACCGTCCATATCACAAATAAATCCGCGTTTGCTGCGCAAGGTTTCCATAGATTCGCTCCTTCCATCCCTGTTTTTCCGTTTTTTCTTTATTATAGATTCCTTATGTGAAATGCACAAGGCGCTTTTTGTTAAGTCCGCGTTAAATCCGTCTCACTTACCCAGCATCTGACGCAGACGCTGCCAGAGCTCCACAGTGCGGAATTTCAGCTGATAATCCGGCGTTTCCCCTTCCATCAGGCGGATCTCCTGTTCCTCCATGCCGCAGGAGATGGCCGTCTCCTCCAGATCAGCTGCTGCGGTGGTGCAAAGCGGCGGATACACTACGCACCACCAATTGCGCCCCTCCCCTGCGCCGATAACCACCCGCAGCGCCAGATATTCCCCGGATGGAAGCGCAAAGCCGTCGTAGGTTTTCAGTGGAAACCGGACCGGCCGGAGGCTGACGGCGGCGGTATCCGTGCTGCCGCAGCGAGCCAGCTGACGATTGGCCGCCTGCTCAATTTCCGGCAGGGACGCCTCCAGCTGCCGGTTGGCAGCCTGACGGTCAGGCGCCTGACGCAGAAGCTCTGTGGCAAAGTCCAGCACGCTGTCGCGCACCTGCAGCTTAAGCTGCTGGTCCCGGGGGCTGTTGGAATTGGCTATGACATGCAGGCGAATCAGCTTGCGCTGGAGGGCGTCCTGACGGGAAAGGGCTCCGTCGCCCACCAGAAGGCACAGCGCCAGCATCACCAGCAGGCTGATTTCCAATGGCTTCAGCTTTGATTTTTTCACAAAAAACACCGTCCTATGTAAGAATTTCTTACAGGATGGACGGTGTTTTCGGTTTTTATACCCGCTCGGCAAAAAAAGTATCGGAATAGTCAGCAGAAAGTTCCTGCGCCGCGCGGCGGGCAGTCTCCTCCTGCGTAAAAAGGCCAAACACAGCCGAACCGGAGCCGCTCATACAGGCGCCTGCCGCGCCCAACGCCAGCAGGCGGCGACGAATGGAGAAAATGGGGCTGTCGGGCGGGAGAACCGCCTCGAAATGGTTGGACAGACGCTGGGTAACAGCCCGCAGATCGCCGGCCTCCAGCCCGCTCATCAGGCCGGTATTGTCCGCGGCGCACGGTACGCCGAGACGGTCCAATTCCCCATACATATGGGCAGTGGAAAGGCTGAGCTGAGGCTTGCAGAGGACAAACCAGCACAGCGGCAGCTTCGGCAGCTTTAAAAGCCGCTCGCCCTTACCTCGCACCAGTGTGGTGGCTCCGCGGACGCAGTAGGGCACATCGCTGCCAAGGGAAATGGCCCATTTTTCAAGGCTGACCACAGGAAGCTCCGGCGCATACATCCGCCGCAGACCCCGCAGCACCGCCGCTGCATCGCTGCTGCCGCCGCCAAGGCCCGCCTGCATGGGGATGCGCTTTTCAAGGCTGATGGCAAGGCCGGAGCAGGGTGTTCCGGTCTCCTTCAGAAACAGACGGGCAGCCCGGACGCAGAGATTCGTTTCATCGCAGGCAAGGCCCGGCTCCGTGCAGGTCATGGTAACGGCGCCCGTATCGGTTTGCTCCAGCGCGACGGTATCAAAAAGACCTACAGAGGTCATAACCGACTCCAGATCGTGGTAACCATCCGGCCGCCGCTCCCCCACCGACAGGGTAAGATTCACTTTGGCCGGGGCCTGTTCCGTTATTTTCATATTCCAACTCCCCTTTCTGAAAAGAAAAAGCCGCCGGAAATGACCCGGCGGCTTCATTTTAGCACAAGTTCTTCTGTTATGCCACGATTATTTCACGATTTTCCGAGCCTCGATATAATAGCGCTTGTCCTGCGCATGGCCCATAGAGAAGGTCTTGCGGGGCAGAACGCCGTCGGCCATGACGGTCTTGAACAGCTGCTCCTTGCCCATGGCAGGCAGCTTGATACCGAAGTTGCCGGGCTTGCTGCCCAGCTCATCCACCACCTCGTCGCCGTGGATATAGTCCACCTCGCCGCCAAATTCTTTGAGATAGCTATCAAGGAAGGTCTGCACAGAGGCTACGCACAGCTGCTTTTCAGGATGAGGAATGGTGATGAAGCCGGACTTACCCTCGTAGTTATAGGCAAACACATGGCCCTCGCCCTGCCCCTCGTAGCAGTCGGGATAGGTCTTCTTCAGCTGAGAGAGCAGATGCTCGGGCTTTACGCCAAAGAGCACGCGGTGGATGGGCTCGAACTGCAGGGCATCGTCGTGGTTATTCACCACCTCCACCAGCGCGTACCGGGCGGGCAGCGCCAGATACTCCTCGGGAGTCTTACCCTTCTTCTGCTCCTCATAGCAGGCTTTGGCTGTGGCCAGAGAGTGGTTGCCATCGCCCACAGCAAACAGCAGCGGCGCCGCACCGGAGAGGTTATACTTGGACAGCTGGGCCTCATCAGAGCACAGGCCGGTCAGCGCGTCCGCCACAGCATCTATCTGCGCCTCGGACAGTTTATAGCCCTTGATATGGCCGCCGCCCTGCATCAGGTCGAAATCATACACCACCTCCATGGTATCGGCGGCGGCAGTAAGAGGCTCGATAACGGTTTTTTCAGGGTTATCAATGAGCAGCATTACATGGGGCAGTTCAATGGGAGCATTGCGGCGCACCCGGGCACGGGGAGGGATACGATCCTGCACGGTTGCCTCGGTGGCACGGATGAGCGCGCCGGAGCCGGGGGTAAAATCGTAAGCGTCCAGATCCACCATGCCCACCAGACCGTGGCGAATCTTCCCGTCAGACTGCTGGCGCTCTACATAGATGAGGGAGTCGGACAGGGTCTTGAACACGCCGTCTCCCATATACTTCTGCATGGAGCTGTTGATGCGATGAATATGCTCGTCCACATCCGGTGCCTTCAGGTTGGCCTCCGGCAGGATCAGACGCAGTGTAGAAGGTGCGTCTCCCACCGTCTGCTCCACCGCCTGCCAATATTCCGGCTGGGAGGTGAACTGGTCGCAGGCCACCACCGCCCACTTACTCATGTCACAATCCCGGGGCAGAAGAATATCCGCCGGGTAAAAGCCCAATTTTTCAAACTTCTGATTCATGCTGCTTCCTCCTCATGATTTCCGTTCCGTGGTTGTCTGTGGTAAATTTTTCCTTCTGCCCTGTATTATACAGAATGGCCCCGGGCTTTTCAATCACTTTCCGCAAATTTTCAGAATTTTTTTGAGGAGCCCTGACATTTTTTATTGCCGCATAGAATTCTGACCGGATGGGCATGCTATACGCGGCACAATCCGCAGAAAAGGAGGTGTTGGCATGAAGATCGTGGATCGCATCGCTTTGGTTCTTGTGATTATAGGTGCGCTGAACTGGGGCGCCGTGGGACTGTTTGGCTTTGACTGCGTGGCTTTTCTGTTCGGCGGCCAGATGGCGGTGGTCAGCCGCATTGTATACACGCTGGTGGGCATTGCCGGACTGTGGTGCATCACGCTGCTGTTCCGTGAGGAACCGGGAGACGCGTCCTGAATGCGGCAGGTTATTTTGAGATCCAGGGGAAGTCCATCCGTGATGGGCTTCCCCTTTACAGTTACTTATTTATTTAACTAAAAGTCGTTTTACAAGCTCGCCATCCGGCTGGGCCAGCATGGTCTGGTAGGTGGTATAAACCACCATGCCTGGCCGGGCCCCGGCCGGTTTTTTTACAAACCGCACCGGTGTGTAATCCACCGGCACCTTGCCGCCCTCCCGGCCCTGAGAGTAATAGGCCGCAAGGCTGGCTGCCTCCTGCAGGCTCTGTTCATCCGGCTCTCTGCCCTCAGTGCAGAGGATGACATGGGAGCCGTGAATCTTCTGCGTATGGAACCAGATGTCCGTTTTCATGGCATCCTTCCCCGTCAGCTTGTCGTTCTGCCGGTTGCTGCGGCCCACCAGAATCCGCAGGCCCGACGAGCTGCAAAATTGCCGCGGAGCGGACTTGCGCTGAAAGCCCGGCTTCTTCCTGCCCCGGCCGCGGATATAGCCGCCGTCGGTCAGCTCGGCCCGAATGTCATTGAAGTCCTGCTCCGACTCTGCCTGAGACAACTCCTGCAGGACACTTTCCAGATACAAAAGCTCTCCATTTCCTTTTTCAATCTGTTCAGACAGTATTTTCTCGGCAGTTTTTGCCTTGTTATACTGCTTGAAATATCTGGCTGCATTTTCCTGCGGGGACAGGCGTACATCCAGCGGAATGTCCACCGGAGGACAGCCATCCTCGTAATAATTCTCTGCCGTCAGCCGGGACATGCCCCGGCTCATACGGTAAAGATTGGCGGTAATCAGCTCGCCACAGATACGCAGATGCTCCCGGTCCAGTGTGCGCTGATATTCCTGCTGCTGCATGGAAAGCTTGCGGCGCAGGCGATCCCGGGCGTTGGCGGCAGTCTTTACCAGATCCTGCCCTTTCTGACGCACCCGCTCCGCCTGCTCCCGGCTTTCATAAAAGGAATCCAGCAGAGCTGAAAAGCTATCTGCCGTTTGCAGCTGCGCACCATCTTCATATTGAAGCACCGGCGCATATGTGAAGTCAAACGCCTTGCCGCCTCTTTTTATTTCAATCGGCAAAAAGCTGTTTCCCTTTACAGCACTTTGCCAACCGGAAAGCTGCTGCCACAGGCCATCCGCCGCAGCGGACAGGGTGCAATCGGTGCTGCCCCCGGCGCGGTAGGCAAGCTCCCTTGCCCATAGTGGCGGCAAGGCAGAAAAGGTATCCATCAGCCAGCGGTCCGCAGGCTGGTCAGCCGGGGCAGCGGCAAGCAAAGCCCGAAACTCCGGCTCCTCTATTTCCAGCGGAGAGCGCTTCTCCTGACGGGGCGGCAGGTGATAAAACAGGCCCGGCAGCACCTGACGCTGCTGGCTCATCTCAAAATCCACCCGGCGCAGGCAATCTATAATCCGGCCCTCCCGGTCGCAGAGAATCAGATTGGCATGGCGGCCCATAGCCTCCAGCACCAGCCGGAAGCGGCAGCTCTCCCCCATTTCATCCAGCGCCTCGATGGTCAGCTGCACCACCCGCTCCAGCGGCGGCTGGGACACCTCTGCAATCCGGCCGCCGGCAAGGTGCTTGCGCAGCAGCATGCAGAACATGGGCGGCTGGCTGGGGTTGTCCCGCAGCTTCTCCGTCAGGTGCAGACGAGGCTGGCTGGGCGAGGCGCACAGCAGCAGCCGCCGGCTGCCCCGCAGCAGCAGCACCACCTGATCCCGGGCGGGCTGCTGAATTTTTTCAATTTTCGCGCCGACAATCTGCGGGGCAATCTCCCCCACCACGGCGCACATGGCCACAGCGTCCAGCGGCATGGTTACTCCTCCTCCATCATGCGGCAGAAAAGCCGGTTTACACGCTCGGTTTCCCCATGCAGATACAGATACCCCAGCAGCGCCTCCAGCGCCGTGGCCTGCTGGTACTCCGCCCGGGTGGCATGCTGAGGAATGGAGTGGACGCCGGCATTGCGGCCACGGCGGAACACCGCCTGCTCCTGCTCCGTCAGCTCCGGAAGAATCCGCTGGGCCCGGCGGGCCTGCTCCGGTGCACACACCAGCTCCACCGTGGCACGGTGAAGGTTCTTTCCCGTAGCCTTTCCGTGGGCGCACAGCCAAGTGCGCACCAGCAGCTCATACACCGCGTCCCCCAGATGCGCAAGGCCGATGGAGCTGATGCCCCGTATTTCGTCATCCGTCAGACGGACGGAAAAATAATCTGTCATAGTATCTCCTTTTTATTTCCGTTTAAGCAGCCCGCAGGCCCACAAAAGCCCGCCCAGTAACAGCATAAAATCTGCCAGATTCCACACAAGACGCCGCATCCGTTTGCCCGGCAGGCGCGGAAAGCGGATATAGTCCGTGACACAGCCCCGGCAAAGCCGCTCCGCCCCGTTGCCAAGGCCGCCTGCACACAGCAGCGCCGCCCCCCAGCGGCACAGGCCCCGGCCGCGAAGCAGTTCTCCCACGCACAGAGCCAGCAGCGCAAGCAGCGCCGCACAGGGCAAAAATCGGGTAAGGCGGGGATGATTTGCCAGCGCTCCGCCTGCCATGCCCCGGTTTTCCAGCGCTTCCAGCTGAATTTTACCGCCCGGAAGCACGCCCTTCAGCTTTCCGCGCCGGGCAAGAACGCGCAGCGCGATGTCCGCCGCCAGCAGCGCTGCGGCGCAGAAAAGAGGAAGCAGCATCTCTCACCGCCGCCTTCTTCCCCGCAGGGAAAATCCGAAAATGATGCCCATGACGCCGCCCACCACATGCGTCAGCTGGGACACATGGTCGCTTTTGAACAGGCCGTCGGATATTTCGCCGCCCAGATACAGAATCACCACCAGAATCAGCGTGACCGGAATACCGCCGCCCTTGACCTCGGTGAAGGAAGACAGGACGATCATCATAAACACGATGCCGCTGGCACCCAGCAGGGCCGAGCCCGGGAAAAAGATAAAATGTACCAGCCCTGTTACCAGCGCGGTGGTGGCCATGGTCAGCACAATGGTGCGGCTGCCGTACTTTTCCTCCAGCGGCGGGCCGATGAGCAGAAAGAGCAGCATATTGTTGATGTAGTGGCTGTAGTCCGCATGGCCCAGCACATGGGTGAAAAAGCGCAGATAGGTCAGCGGGTCCGACAGGGACGAACGATACACACAGAAATAGCGGGAGGTGGCAGCCCCGCCGGTAAACTGCCCCAGCAGCAGCGCGCCCAGACTCAGCAGGGCAAAGCCAAGAACCGCCGGGGCATTGAATCGGATCACCAGTTTTCTCAAAACAATTCCTCTTTTCAAATCGGGATAGATGGATTATAATATAAAACAGCAAAAATGTAAACCATTCCCCACGACGAAGGAGACAGGTATGAAAAAAGCATGGAAAATCATTGGCTGCGTGCTACTGGCACTGGTGCTTGTAATTTTAGGGTATGTGGCCTATGTATTCATTGACTATCACCGCATAGATGATAACCTGACACTGACAGCGGAGGGAACCGCCTCTGCTGCGGCGGCTCAGGCGGGACAGGCATACACCGTGGCGTCATATAACATCGGCTTTGGTGCATATGAGGCAGATTACAGCTTCTTTATGGATGGCGGCACAGAATCCTGGGCATGGTCGAAAGAACGGCTGGACCAGAATCTGGCGAACATCGCAGATGTACTGAAGAACCTGCATGCAGATTTCTACTTTGTGGAAGAAGTGGATGCCGGCTCTACCCGCAGCTATCACCGGGACGAGGCCGCCCTGCTGCGGCAGGCGCTGACAGGCTACAGCTCCGTCTGGGGGCAGAATTATGACTCCCCCTTCCTGTTCTGGCCCCTGACCCAGCCCCACGGAGCCTCGGTTTCCGGATTGATGACCTTTTCTTCCGTACCCATCGCCTCCTCCCTGCGGCGCAGCCTGCCCATCGAGCAGAGCGTGATGAAGCTGGTGGATCTGGATCGCTGCTATACCGTCAGCCGGGTGCCGGTGGACAACGGCAAGGAGCTGGTGCTGTATGCCGTGCACCTGTCTGCCTACACCTCCGACGGCACCATTGCGATTGAACAGATGGAAATGCTGCTGGCCGACATGCAGAGTGAATACGAAAAAGGCAACTACTGCGTGTGCGGCGGCGACTTCAACAAGGACCTTCTGGGCAACCCCGAGGAAATATTCGGCAACAGCGCCGGGGAATATACCTGGGCGCAGCCGCTGCCGGAGGAGCTGTTTCAGGGGAAAAATCTGACGCTGGTTCCTCCGCTTGACACGGAAAACCCGGTGCCCAGCTGCCGGAATGCCGACGCACCCTACCACGAGGGACAGTATGTGGTAACTGTGGACGGATTTCTGGTGTCGGACAATGTGTCCGTGCAGCAGGCAACGGTCATTGACACAGGGTTTGCCTATTCCGACCACAATCCGGTGACCATGACATTCACGCTGAGGCCCCAATAAACCGGCGGAATACACCGAATCCCCGGCCGGGGATTTGCATACCTGCATACAGGAAAAAGCTGCCCCTCCGGAGAACCCGGAGGGGCAGCTTTGGTTTTCTTTATCCTGATGGAAGGCAGGCCAATCAGACGCCCAGCTTTTCCAGCGCCGCCAGCTTCACGCAGCAGCAGAAAATATCCATGGCCTGCTGCAGCTCCGCCACCGGGGGCAGGGAGGGCGCAATGCGGATATTGGAATCGGCCGGGTCCACCCCATAAGGGAAGGTGGCGCCGGCGCCTGTCATGGTGACGCCCGCCTCCTTACACAGCGCCAGCGCATGCTTGGCCGTGCCGGGCATGGCGTCATAAGAGACAAAGTATCCGCCGGTGGGCCGCTTCCAGCTGCCCAGACCCAGAGGAGCAAGCTGACTGTCCAGCGCATCCAGCACGGCATGGAACTTAGGCGCGAGGATAGCCGCGTGACGACGCATCAGGGCCAGCGTATGCTCCTTGTCCTTCAGGTAGCGCACATGACGCAGCTGGTTGATTTTATCGAAGCCGATGGTCTGAATGTTGATGATCTTGGTAAGGTAGGCCAGATTATCTTCGCTGGAAGCCATCACGGCCACGCCCGCACCGGGGAAGGTAACCTTGCTGGTGGAAGCAAACTCGTACACCATGTCGGCATTGCCGTTTTCGGCGCACAGGGCGAGAATATCCCGGAAGGGAACAAAGTCCCCGTCAAACTCGTGAATGCAATATGCATTGTCCCACATGAGCATGAAGTCCGGCGCAGCAGGCTTCATGGCGGCAATGCGGCGGATGGTCTCGTCCGAGTAGACGATGCCGTCGGGGTTAGAATACTTGGGCACATTCCACATGCCCTTCACAGCCGGGTCCTGAATGAGCTTTTCCACCACATCCATGTCAGGGCCGTTTTCCGTCATGGGAACCGTAAGCAGCTCCATGCCGAAGGACTCCGTCACCTTGAAATGCCGGTCATAGCCGGGCGCGGGGCACAGCCACTTCACCGTGTCCAGCTTGCTCCAGGGCTTTTCGCTGTGGAGCAGGCCGTTGGTATAGGCCTTGGCCACCACATCATACATCAGCTGAAGGCTTGCATTGCCGCCCACAAACACCTGCTGGGGCTTGCAGCCCAGAATGTCCGCAAACAGAGCCTTCGCTTCGGGAATGCCGGAAACCTCGCCATAGTTGCGGACATCAATGCCACTTTCGGTTACGAAATCCTCAGGCTTGGAGAGAACGGAAAGAAGATCCGTTACCATATCCAGCTGCTGTGTGCTGGGCTTGCCGCGGGCCATATTCAGCTTCAGGCCAAGAGCCTTTTTGTTTTCAAACTCCTGCTTCACGACGGCGTATTCCGCCTGCCGCTCCTGCAGGGTCATGTCGCTGTAGTGCTTCATTGTCGGTTCCTCCTTAGAATCAGATAAATGCTTCGCCGCCATTATAGCACGCCCGGGGCCGGAGCCGCAAGACGGAAACGACGGCTTCCGGCATTTTTTTAGCGCAGCTGATACACATCCGTCCGCCGGGCAGAAAGAATGGGCAGTTGCCGCCGGACGGCGGCAATCCGCGTCAGGTCAAGGTCCGTTACGGCAAGCTCCTCCCCCGCCCCGCACTGGCGGATGACACTGCCCCACGGATCGCAGACAATGGAGTGGCCCCACGCCACATAGCTGCCCGCCTCGTCCCGGGCCGGAGATGTGCCCACGGTGAACAGCTGGTTATCCACCGCCCGCTGCCGGAACAGCAGCTCCCAGTGGGCGGGGCCGGTGGTCATATTGAAGGCCGCCGGGGTCAGGATTATCTGCGCGCCCTGCAGCGTCATCAGGCGGCTCAGTTCCTCAAACCGCAGGTCAAAGCAGATACAAAGGCCCATCCGGCCCCAAGGCGTGTCAAACACCGTAACCTCGTTTCCCGGGGAAAGCGTATCCGACTCCATAAAGCGCTGACCGCCCTCCACATCAATGTCAAACAGGTGCATTTTCCGGTGGCGGGCCACCTGACGCCCGGACGAATCGTAGACATAAGAGGTATTGTAAACTTTTTCATTCTCCAGCTCCGGCACCGAGCCGCCCACAATCCAGATTCCCAACTCACCGGCCAGCGCGGACAGAGCCTGCTGGGCAGGCCCGCCCTCTGCCTCGCCATAGGGGCGGAAGGCCGCGTTTTCATAGGGACAGCAGAACATCTCCGGCAGCATCGCAAGCTCTGCTCCCTGCTCTGCCGCCTGCCGGATCATCCGGGCGGCGCGGTGAATGTTCTCGTCTTTATTCCGGGTGACAGACATCTGCACCTGCGCAATTCTGAGTGTATTTTTCTGTATCATAACTTGGTTCCTCCGCAAAAAATCCGTTAAAATTCCCGCAGCACCAGATCCGTGCTGCCCGGGCTAAGGCCGGTTTCCAGCCGCAGCACCCGGGGATGCCCGGCATACTCCTCCCGGAGCATATCCCGCAGAATGCTGCCGCCATGGTAGCCGTGAATGCAGCGAATCCGGTAGGTTCCGCCGCCTGCCCGGCGCAGTGCCGCATCTACCGTGATCCGGGCCTGATACCGGTTTTTGCCGTGCAGGTCGATTTCCAGAATGCCCGGCTGCATAAACATCACCCCCATTTTCCTGCATTTATTGTAAAGGATTGCATTTGAATATTCAACCACTGTCTGTTATAATATTTTCGCTTAAAATGACTTGTGAGGTAACTTATATGCGCATTCTGGTTTTGTCTGATTCCCATGGCAATGTGGACGCCATGGTTCGCTGCGTGGAGCTTGCCCAGCCGGATGCCGTTTTACATCTGGGAGATTGCCTGTCGGACGCGGAGGCGCTGCACCGGCAGTATCCGGCGATTCCCATGCAGACCGTGCCCGGCAACTGCGACTGGGGATCGCTGGATCAGCCGGAGGTGCTGACGGAATACAGCGGCGTGCGCATCCTGATGATGCATGGGCACACCCGGCATGTAAAAAGCGGCGCAATGTCCGCCGTGTGTGCCGCCCGGGAGGCCGGGGCAGACATTCTGCTTTTCGGCCACACCCACCGGCCGGCAGTGGATTTTGACGGCTCTCTCTGGGTCATGAATCCCGGCTCGGTGGGCCGGGGAACCCCCGCCACCTACGGCATCCTCACCATCACCTCTGACAAGGTGGACTGCTCCACCTTCCGGATTTAAGGAGTTCTGCTTATGCTATCTATCGGCTGCCATCTCTCCGCCTCCGGCGGTTTTCTTTCCATGGGACAGACCGCGCTGTCCATCGGCGCAAACACCTTTCAGTTTTTCACGCGCAATCCCCGGGGCAGCCGGGCCAAGGCCATTGACCCGGCGGACGCTCAGGCGCTTGTGCAGCTGCTGCGGGAGCATGACTTCGGCCCGCTGGTGGCCCACGCCCCCTACACCATCAATCCCTGCTCCAAGGATGAGCACACCCGGGAATTTGCCCGGATGACTATGGCGGATGATCTGCTGCGGATGGAGTATCTGCCGGGGAATTATTACAACTTCCACCCCGGCAGCCACACCGGGCAGGGCGCGGAGATTGGCATCGGCCAGATTGCCGACACGCTCAACGCCATTGTCAAGCCGGAGCAGCACACCACCGTGCTGCTGGAGACCATGGCCGGAAAGGGCACCGAGATAGGCGGCCGGTTTCAGGAGCTGCGGGAAATTCTGGACCGGGTGACACTGCCGGAGAAAATAGGCGTGTGTCTGGACACCTGCCATGTTTCCGACGGCGGCTACGATATTGTCCACGATCTGGACGGCGTACTGACAGAATTTGACCGGGTAATCGGTCTGTCCCGTCTGAAAGCGCTGCATCTGAACGACAGCATGAACCCCGCCGGCGCCCACAAAGACCGCCATGCCAGAATCGGCGAGGGGTATCTGGGACTTGACACCTTCCGCGCCATTGTGAACCACCCGGCTCTGCGGGGGCTTCCTATGGTGCTGGAAACACCCAACGAGCTGCCGGGCTATGAAAAGGAGATTGCCCTGCTGCGGGCCATGGAGGGTGAAATGCGATGACAACCTTGCAATGGTCGGCGCTGGTGCTGGGCCTGCTGGACGGCGTGGGACTGCTGCTGCACTCCCGCCTGCTGCAGACCGGGCGCATCCGGGCCGGTATGTTCTGCTTTTATACCAATCTCAGCAACCTTCTGCTGATTGTTTATCAGCTGCTTCTGTTTCTGGCCTGCTTCCGGCCCGGCGGAGCGCTGTACGGTTTTCTGACGGATGTGCGCGTGTCCTGCTCCATGGCGCTGTGTGTGTGGGTAACCCATCTGGTCTATCATTTTGTTCTGGTGCCGGATGCCAAGCGGAGGGGAAAGAAATTCGCCGACTTCGGCGGGAATTTCGGCAACATCTGCGTACACTATGCCGCCCCCCTGCTGGCCGTTCTTCAATGGCTGCTGCTGGCGGATAAAACAGGGCTTTCCTATGCCTGCGCTCTGTGGTGGCTGCTTCTGCCCCTTCTGTACACCGCTTTTGCCCTGCTGCGGGCCAGAGGTGGGCGGCCCATCGGCCACACAGGGCTTGTTTACCCCTATCCCTTTATGGATCTGGCACGGCTTGGGTGGCGGAACTTCCTGCTCAGCTGTCTGGGGATGCTGGGGCTATTTTTCCTTTTGGGCTGCCTGCTGGTGTTTCTGGGCGGCCTGATGGGCTGAGATGCAAGAGAAAAGGAGGAAGTCTATGAGTCAAACGCCTGAACAGGGCCAGTCCTTCATGATGAAGCTGGCCACCTTCATTGTTGATAAGCGAAACCTGTTTTTCCTGATTACGGTGCTGGCGCTGATTTTTTCCGCCTTTGCCCGGAACTGGGTAGAGGTGGAAAGCGACCTGACCACCTACCTGCCCAACTCCTCGGAGACGAAGCAGGCACTGGAAATTATGGAGCAGGAATTCACCACCTATGGCACAGCCGATGCCATGGTGGCCAACATCTCCTATGACGAGGCTCTGCGCCTGAAGGCGCAGCTGGAGGACATCCGGGGCGTGCAGTCGGTGGATTTTGACGAGACAACCGACCACTACGCCGATGCCTCAGCCCTGTATTCCATCACCTTTGACCATGACGAAAAAAATGATGCCTGTCTGGAGGCGCTGGACCGGGTAAAGGAGTCATTGGCAGGCCGCGACCTGTATATTTCCACGGAGCTGGGAAATGCCGAGGAGGAGATTATCGACCGGGAAGTCAGCCTGATTATGGTGTATGTAGCCGTCATCGTTGTGGCAGTGCTGATTCTGACCTCACAGACCTACGGCGAAGTGCCGGTGCTGCTGCTGACCTTCGTCACCGCCATGATTGTCAATCAGGGCTGCAACTTCCTGCTGGGGAAAATATCCTTCGTTTCAAACTCTGTGACCAGCATTTTGCAGCTGGCGCTGTCCTTGGACTATGCCGTGATTCTCTGCAATCGCTTCAAGGAGGAGCATCAGTCCCTTCCCATCCGGGAGGCGGCCATCGTTGCACTGAGCAAGGCTATCCCCGAAATAGGCGCCAGCTCCCTGACCACGGTGGGCGGTCTGGCGGCCATGATGTTCATGCAGTTTAAAATCGGCCCCGATATGGGCATCTGTCTGATTAAGTCCATTTTCTTCGCGCTTTTGTCCGTATTTATCGTGATGCCGGGTCTTCTGGTGCTGTTCGGGCCGCTGATTGACAAGACAAAGCATAAAAGCTTCGTACCAAAGATTCCCTTTGTGGGCAAATTCGCCTATGCCACCCGGAAGGTGGTGCCCTTTGTATTTCTGGCAGTGGCGCTGCTGGGCTTTCACTTCTCCCAGAAGTGCCCCTATGCCTATGGCTACAGCTCTCTTACCACCCCCAAGCTGAACGAGACGCAGATTGCCGAAAACATGATCTCTGACACCTTCACCTCCTCCAACATGGTGGCAGTGGTGGTGCCTGCAGGGGATTATGACAAGGAGGCGGCGCTGCTGCGCCAGCTGACCCAGCAGGATGAGGTGGAATCTGCCATGGGACTTGCCAACATCGAGGCCATGGATGGCTATATGCTGGCCGATCGCTTGACCCCCCGGCAGTTTTCTGAGCTGGCCGGGCTGGACTACGAAGCGGCCCAGCTGGTATATGCCGCCTATGCAACGGAAAACGGTGACTACGGAAAGCTTGTGGGCAGCATCTCCTCGTATCGAGTTCCGCTGATTGACATGTTCCTGTTTGTGTGCGATCAGGTGGACGCAGGCGTGGTAACCCTGAGCGATGACCAGATGGACACCCTCTCTGCGGCCAAAACCCAGATGGAAAGCGCCAAAGCGCAGCTGCAGGGGCAGGACTACAGCCGGATGCTGGTCTATCTGAACCTGCCTACCAGCGGAGATGAAACCTACGCCTTCACCGATACCATCCGGGATATGGCGCAAAGCTTTTATCCCGATGGCTCCGTGTTTGTGGCTGGCAACTCCACCAATGAATATGATTTTGAAAAATCCTTCAGCCGGGACAATCTGGTGGTAAGCATTGTGTCTATTCTGATCGTGCTGGCGGTGCTGCTGTTCACCTTCAAATCCGCCGGCATGCCCATTCTGCTGATTATTGTCATTCAGGGCAGTATCTGGATCAACTTCTCCATTCCCGCTTTCACCGGGACGGGTCTGTTCTTCATGAGCTATCTGGTGGTCAGCTCCATTCAGATGGGCGCCAACATTGACTATGCCATCGTTATAGCCAACCGGTATCAGGAAATCAAAAACACTATGAGCCACCGGAAGGCCATCATCGAAACCATGAATTTCGCCTTCCCTACCATCATCACCTCCGGCTCCATCCTGACGGTGTCGGGCCTGCTGATTGGGTGCATGACCTCCCAGCCCGCCATCGTAGGCATTGGGCAGAGCCTTGGCCGGGGCACCATCATTTCCATCCTGCTGGTTATGTTTGTCCTGCCTCAGATCCTGCTGCTGGGCGGCGGTATCGTGGATAAGACCTCCTTCTCTGTGCCCACCGCCATCCGCAAGGCGGAGCGCAGCGGAAAGACCTATGTAAACGGTATCGTCCGCGGTGAAATCCGCGGCACGGTCAGCGGCTATGTTCGGGCACAGGTGGACGGCAATGTGAATGTAACACTGCTTTCCGGTTCCGCCGAGGAGCCGGAGCCTCCGGAGCTGCCGTGCCCTCCGGGTAAGGGCAGGACGGCACCGGCGGAGTCTGAAACAGGAAAGGAGGCGGCAGACCATGCGTAAGCGCATCACTGCCCTGTTGGCAGCGGCGCTGCTGCTGGGAGGGCTTTGCGCCCCCGCAGCCGCGCAGGGGCAGGAATCCACCCTGACCATTTCCACGCCGGAGCAGCTGCAGCAGCTGGCCCAGGATTGCTCCTCCGACACCTATTCCGTGGGACTGACCGTTTACCTTGCAAACGACATCGACGCCGGGGGCAAGGAGCTGTCTATCCCTACCTTCGCCGGTGTATTTGACGGGCAGGGCTATACCATCCGGGGCATCCACCTGAGTCAGGAGGCTTCCCCTGCCGGATTTTTTGCCTATGTCCAGCCGTCCGCCGTGGTGCGCAACCTCAAGGTGGTCGGGCAGGTGGCGCCCAGCGGCGATGTCTCCTATGCAGGCGGCATTGCCGGGCGCAACAGCGGCACCATCGAAAACTGCACCTTTTCCGGCACGGTATCCGCCGCCGGGTATCTGGGCGGCATTGCCGGGCGGAACGAAGAAAGCGGCGTGATCTCCGGCTGCATCTCCGACGGCGTTGTACACGGCACCCGGTATGTGGGCGGGATTGCCGGGGAAAATGGCGGCACCCTCTCCGCATGCAACAATGCTGCCGCCGTCAGCACCACGGTGACTGACACCTCTGATCCCCAGCAGACATTGGCTGACCTGACGGATACCGTATACCGTCTGTTTCAGAATCGCGACTCTGTGGCGGGCGACTCCTATATGTCCGACATCGGCGGCATAGCCGGCAACTCCACCGGCTCTGTGACCGGGTGCGTCAACAGCGGGCCGGTGGGCTATCCCCATGTGGGCTATAATATCGGCGGCATTGCAGGCCAGCAGAGCGGACACATCAGCAACTGCATCAATCGCGGCACGGTTCAGGGCCGCAAGGATGCGGGCGGCATTGTAGGGCAGATGGTTCCAGATATTTCCATTCAGTATACAGAAAGCTCTATTGATGCCCTGCAGGGGGAGCTCGCCGCCCTGCAAACCCTGCTGGATCAGACCGCCGGACACGCCGAGTCCGGCAACGCCGCAGTTTCCGGCCATGTAAGCCAGATTTCAGACTATGCAGACGACGCCCAGAGCAGCGCCCGGGATATTGCTGGACAGCTGCGCGATTGGGCGGATACTCCCGACCCGGACACCCTGCCTGACTGCCGGGAGGAATCCGAGGCGCTGAACAGCTCCCTTTCTGCCATGTTCAACGAATTGGGCGCGCTGGGCAAGGACATGTCCGGCTCCGGGACCACGCTCAGCTCTGATATAAAGGCGGTAAATCGTCAGTTCAACACGGTGATGAACCTGTTTCTTAACCTGCTCAGTGACACACAGGATGTGAACTACACCGATGTCTACGAGGATGTGTCTGACGAGAGCATCTACAGCGCCGTGGACGGAAAGCTGACCGCCTGCGAAAACCGGGGGACAGTATCCGCTGACCTGAATGTAGGCGGCATTGCAGGCTCCATGGCCATCGAATATGATACGGACCCTGAGGACGATCTGCTGTCTTCCGGCCAGCGAACCAGCCACTTCACCTATGAGACAAAAGCCATCCTGCTGGAATGCCGGAACTACGGCGCCGTTACCGCCCGGAAGAACTGTGCCGGCAGCGTGGTAGGAAGGATGGATCTGGGTACCGTATATGCCTGCGGCGGATACGGCAGCACGGAAAGTGAATCCGGCAACTATGTAGGCGGCGTGGCAGGCTATTCCCTGTCCTCCATCCGCCGCAGCTTTGCCAAATGCCCCCTGTCCGGCCAGCGCTTTGTGGGCGGCATTGCAGGCTCTGGCAGCCGCATCAGCGATTGCCGCTCCATGGTGGAGATAACAGACTGCATCCGCTCCGGCGGCGGCGTGGCGGGTGAGCTGACGGGTGAGGCCAGCGGGAACTACTTTGTTTCTGACACTCTGGCCGGGATAGACCGCATCAGCTACGCCGGGAAAGCGGAGAAAATCAGCTACGAGACGCTGTGTGCACTGGAGGGAATCCCGTCGGAGTTTCTCAGCCTGACGGTTACCTTCATGGCCGACGGCAGCGTGCTGCGCAGCGAAACGCTGCATTACGGCGACTCGCTCCCGGCGGACGCCTTCCCTATTCTGCCGCAGAAAGACGGCTATTATGCCCACTGGGACAAAGAGTCGCTGACCGACCTGCATTTTGACCAGATCGTCTCGGTGGTATACACCACCTATCTGGCAGCGCTGCCCTCCCAGCAGACACGGGATGGAAAGCCAGACCTGTTTGCCGTGGGACAGTTCCGCTCCGGCGATGAATTGACCAGCGAAACGCTGGACTCTCCCGCGCAGGCAGAGTGCAGCGGCGCGCTGGAAACCTGGCAGCTGTCCATGCCTGCAGATGGGCTGGACAGCCACGAAATCCGCTATCTGCCGCCGGAGGATGCCCCCAGCCGCCTGACGGTATATGTCCGTCAGGCAGATGGCAGCTGGGCCAGGGTAGAGCACTCCACCTTCGGCAGCTATCTGACCTTCCGGATGGACGGCAGCGAGGGCGCTTTCTGCGTGGTGGCCTCCGCCGTCTCGTATTGGCTGGCAGCGGTACTTGCTGCGGCAGCGTTGCTTGCTGTACTTGGGCTGGTGCTGCTTCTGCGTAAGAAACGCCGCCGGAATGCCTCCAAGCCCGCATCGCAGGCCACACAATAACAAAGAACACCGGCGGCCATCGCAAAAGGGCCGCCGGTGTCTTTGTTTCGGGGAAAGTACGCCGTTCCGCTCTATACATTTGCACGAAAAGGCGAAGGAGTCTTCGACTCCTTCGCCTTTTGCTTTTTTGTCGCTTTTCACCTTAGCCGGGAGGCCATGTCATATCGCGGCCGGACAGCACATGGAAGTGCAGGTGGTGGACGCTCTGGCCCGCCTGCTCCCCAATGTTGGAAACCACGCGGTAGCTCCCCAAGCCCAGTTCCTTCGTCAATCTGGCGATGACCTCGAAAATATGGGCCACCACGGCGCTATTATCCGGGCCAATCTCAGCCACAGAGCCAATATGCGCCTTGGGAATCACCAGAAAATGGGTGGGCGCCTGAGGAGCAATGTCATAAAAGGCATAGCACAGGTCATCCTCATACACCTTGTTGGACGGAATCTCACCGGCGGAAATGGCACAAAACAGGCAATCGTTCTTCATTATTTCACCCCTTTCAAAGGATTTTATTTGAATTGGTTCTGCTCCTTGCAGTAGGCGTAGCCAATTTCGGCCAGACGCTGCTCCAGCCGGGATTGCTCTATATCAAGGCCCGCGCACAGGGCGTCCAGATCCTCGTATTCATCCCGGAGCCTTGCATTGACAAGGCTGAGTAAAATCACAGGGTCGTTCGGCAGCATATCAGCCCAGCTTTTCCGACACGAAGTCATCCACGGTAGCCAGCGCGTCATCCACCTTCAGCGGATCGTTGCCGCCGCCCATGGCGGAATCCGGCTTGCCGCCGCCCTTGCCGCCGCAAACGGCACACACGGCGCGAATCAGCTCCCCTGCCTTGACGCCGCGGGCCACGGCCTCCTTGCCGCAAACGGCCAGGAAGGTAACCTTTTCGCCGCTGGTGCTGGCAATCACAGCCACAACACCGGGGTCCTTATCCCGCAGGAAATCGCCCATCGTGCGCATGGCAGCGGCGTCCATCCCGTCCCGGGTGGTGGTAAGGACATGCAGCCCCTTCACCGTCTTGGCGGAGGCAAGGAACTGCTTGGCTTCGCCCATGGAAGCCTCAGCCTTGAATTTATCCAGTGCCTGACGCAGCTGCTTCATCTCGTTGGCCTGCTGCTCCATCCGCTCCAGCAGACCGCTGGGAGCGGTTTTCAGGAACTGAGCCGCCTTGGACAGCATACCGTGGCTACGCTCCATGCTTTGCAGGCTCAGCTTGCCGCAGGTCGCCTCGATCCGGCGGACACCCGAAGCGACGCTGCTTTCGCTCTTAATGCGGAAGGGGCCGGTCTTGGCGGTGTTATCCACATGGGTGCCGCCGCAGAACTCCACGGAAAAGTCGCTTATCTCCACCACGCGAACGGTTTCGCCGTACTTTTCGCCGAACATGGCAACGGCGCCCTTCTTGCGGGCCTGCTCAATGGGAAGCACCTCGGTGACCACGGGGTAGCCCTCCAGAATGGCATCATTCACCAGCTCCTCCACCTGATGCAGCTGCTGGGGCGTGATGGCCTCGAAATGGGTAAAGTCAAAGCGGAGACGGTCCGGCTCCACCAGAGAACCGGCCTGATGCACATGGTCTCCCAGCACCTTCCGCAGTGCGGCATCCAGCAGATGGGTGGCGCTGTGGGCGCGGCGGATGGCCTTGCGGCGCTGGGTGTCAATAGAAGCATGGACCACATCGCCCACCTGCAGCACGCCTTCGGACAGGTGGCCGTAATGCATGAACTTGCCGCCCTTGTTCTTCTGAACATCCGTCACGGTAAAGAGCATACCATCGGCACTAATCACGCCGTGGTCCGCCGTCTGGCCGCCCATCTCGGCATAGAAGGGCGTCTTGTCCAGCACAATGATGGCGTCTGTCCCTGCGGCAATCTCCTCGCGCAGCTCCTCCTCGGCCACCAGTGCCACCACAGTGGCGTCAAACTCGTCATGGTCATATCCCACAAACTCGGTGGCGGGAACATCCTTGCCGAACTCCACACCGGCCCAGCCCAGATCGCCCAGCGCCTTGCGGGCCTCGCGGGCGCGCACCTTCTGCTCCTGCATCAGCTCGCGGAAGGCCTCCTCATCCACGGTCAGCCCCTCGTCATTGGCCATCTCCACCGTCAGGTCAATGGGGAAGCCGAAGGTATCATACAGGCGGAAAGCATCGGTGCCGGAGAACACCTCCTCACCCTTTGCCTTATGCTCGGCCATCATCTCGGAGAAAATACGCATGCCGCCGTCGATGGTGCGGGCAAAGCTCTCCTCCTCGGTGCGGATGACCTTGGTAATATAGACCTGCTTTTCCCGCAGATCAGGATACTGGCACTCATTTTCGTGGATAACGGTATCTACCACCTGATACAAAAGCGGCTCGTTCACGCCCAGAAGCTTTCCGTGGCGGGCGGCACGGCGCAGCAGGCGGCGCAGCACATAGCCCCGGCCCTCGTTGGAGGGGAGCACGCCGTCGCAGATCATAAAGGTGGCCGAGCGGATGTGGTCGGTGATGACCCGCAGGGAGACGTCCTTCTCCCTGGTCTGCCCGTAGTGGGCCCCGGTGATCTCCGACACCTTGTTGGTGATGTTCATGACGGTGTCCACATCGAAGA
>ERZ772867.2059-NODE-2059-length-20692-cov-3.235645_pt1 | contig 20692 bp, 17 predicted proteins | sample MGYA00511341_ERZ772867 | MGnify/ENA primary metagenome ERZ772867 (study PRJEB29015, sample SAMEA2737707) | human gut metagenome | biome: human gut; feature: human-associated habitat; material: faeces | place: China | collected 2012 ... | reverse complement strand
GACGAGTGCTGGAGTGGCAGGAGAGTCGATGAAAGACTGGTTTGAAGCATTTGGAGACAAAATATACCATATCCGTTTTGTGGATGGACGTCCGCAGGGATGCCTTGCATGGGGAGATGGTTTGAGACCGTTAGAGGATCAATTGATTTGTCTGGATCAGTACAAATATAAAGGATTGCTAAGCCTGGCACTGAATGATGCACGCTACCTGGAGGATCCGGCTGCAGCCGATCGGCAGAATATGCGTGAATTGGAACCGTTTATAATGGATTAATGGAGTAATTGTATGAGGAGGAAGCGAAAATGAAAATAGTTGATTTTGATAAACTTTCGGTATTGAATCTTCATTATTGCCAATATACGTTGGATTATTTCCTGGATTGTATGCAGGAACTGGGAATCAAAAATGTAGAATTGCTGGGAGGACATCAAGGACTTTGGCTGGATCCAAAGGAATATCAGGATCCAGAGCCAGTCCGTAAAAAATTACAGGAACACGGTTTGAAGTGTCCGGTATTTACACCACAGAATTGCCGGTTTGGTTACCAATTTGGTGTAAAAGAACCAGAACTGAGAGAAAAAACATTTGGATTTTTTGCAAATGGGATACGTCTGGGGGCTGCGCTGGGGGCAGAGAAGATAGAAGCAAATTCCGGATGGGGTTACTGGGATGAAGCGGAGGAGGATGGATTGAAACGGGCAGCTGAGATGCATCAGAGACTTTGTGAGGTCGCAGAGGAAAATGGCGTGACAATTGTGGCAGAGTCTTTACGGCCGCAGGAATCAAGAATTGGGTATAGTTTGCGGCAAATGAAACAGTTATTTGATTTAGTCGATCATCCGCGCTTTAAAGTTATGATTGATTTGACAGCAATGTCGGTTTCTGGTGAAACGATTCAGCAGTGGTTTGATGTTTTTGGAAAGGAAAACATTGTACATTCACATTTTCAGGATTGTGATCCCTATGGGCATTACATCTGGGGTGAAGGGAAGAGAAACTTAAGAAAAGATTTAGAGGACATGGTAAAAAATGGATATGAGGGATATTTTACGCAGGAACTGACAGCACCGGCGTATTACCTGGATCCATTTCGTTATGACAAAAGAAATGTGCAGAATTTGAGAATGTACATGGAATAGAGGAGAGAAAGAATATGTGGACAGATGAATTATTTCATGTAAAAAAACCGATCATTGCACTGTTGCATTTGCGGGCGCTGCCGGGGGATCCTCTGTATGAAAAAGATGCAACGATGGGAGAGGTAATTAAAAATGCAGCCAGAGAGCTTCAGGCGCTCCAGGAGGGAGGAGTAGATGGAATTTTGATTGCCAATGAATTCAGCCTTCCGTATGAAAAAAAGGTTTCCTACGTAACTGTGGCAGCGATGGGACGGATTGTGGGAGAATTAAAAAGAGATAAAAGTTCCATTTGGTGTCAATATTGTTTCTAATCCATTGGCGACGATCGATTTGGCAGCGGCAGTCGAGGCAGATTTTGTAAGAAGTACATTTACGGGTGCCTATATAGGTGAAAATGGAATTACAGATACGAATATTCCAGAAGTCTTGCGTAGAAAAAAAGCACTTGGACTAGATAAAATGAAATTGCTATATAAGGTAAATCCAGAGTCGGATGTATATCTTGCAGAGAGAAGTCTGGAAAAAATAACAAAATCCATGATTTTTCATTGCTTTCCAGATGGTCTGTGTGTTTCTGGAAGTAGTGCTGGTCAGGAAACGGATTCAAGTTTGGTACGCAGGGTCAAGGCAGTTTCTGGATTTGTTCCTGTTTTCTGTAATACAGGGTGTACGAAGGAAAATGTGGTTGAAAAACTTAGTGAATGTGATGGCGCTTGTGTAGGGACTGCTTTTAAGAAAGATGGTAAATTTGAGAACTTTGTTGAAAAACAGAGAGTCATGGAGTTTATGGATGTAGTTAAGGCGTATCGCTGTACAATGAAAGAAGGCGTATAGACGTTGCATTATTTTTTAGGAATTGACGTTGGTACATATTCAAGTAAAGGAGTTCTAACAGATGAGTCTGGAAAGGTGGTAAGTCGGGCAGTTACTCATCACGGAATGGAAAATCCAGAACCTGGTTATTATGAGCAGGACGCGGATAAGGTATGGTGGAATGATTTTTGCATTTTGTCAAAAATGCTCTTACAGCAGAGTGGTGTAGAACCAGAAAAAATTGCTTGTGTAGGGGGAAGCACATTGGGAGCAGATTGCCTTCCAGTTGATAAGGATGGGCATCCTTTACGAAAAGCAATTTTATATGGTATTGATGCACGTTGCGTGGAAGAAATGGAGTATCTCTCACAGTATTATGGCACAGAAAAAGTAAAAAAACTATTTGGACGTCCAATTTGCAGTGGAGATGTGTCTGCTAAAATTTTATGGATAAAAAATCATGAACCAGAGGTATATAGACGCACACACAAGTTTTTGACAGGTTCTTCTTATCTAACATTTAAACTAACTGGAAAATATGTAATAGATACATTTTTGGGGATGGCTTCATTTCGTCCGCTGTATTATCCGGATGGGAGCATCCATAAAGAAATGTGTAAACCGATTTGTATGCCGGAGCAGTTGGCAGAAGGAATGCCGGTTACCCATATTTGTGGAACGGTAACAAAGCAGGCAGCTAAGGAGACAGGACTCAAAGAAGGAACGCCAGTTATTACTGGAACTGGAGATTCAGCAGCTGAGGCAATCAGTGTAGGAGTACTTGCACCAGGCGATCTGATGGTACAGTTTGGATCGTCCTTATTTTTCTATTGTTGTGCAGATCGGCTGATTCAGGATGAGCGAGTGCGAGGAAATCCATTTTTAATTCCAGAAACTTATAGTGTAGCAGCAGGAACTAATAATGGAGGCACACTTCAAAAATGGTATTTGGAACAGTTATTTTCTGAATGCTTGGAAAAGGAAAAAACAGCAGGATTGAATGCATATGAAGAAATGATGAAAGGAATTTCTGAGATTTCACCCGGATCAGATGGTTTGATAACTTTACCCTACTTTGCGGGAGAAAGGACACCGCTGAATGATCCGGACGCAAGAGGAATGATCGTGGGACTTTCATTGAGTCATACAAAAAGACATTTGTATCGCTCGGCATTGGAAGGAATTGGGTATTCAGTTGCACAGCATATTGACATATTCCGTGAAAATGGTTTGCCTGTAAACCGGATTGCAGCGGCGGGGGGAGGAACGAAAAACGCAGTTTGGATGCAGATGGTGGCGGATATAGCAGGAGTATCGTTGGAAACACCAAAGGAAGACATAGGGGCAGCTTATGGAGATGCACTGATGGCAGCGATTGGAGTCGGATTCTACCAAGGTTTTTCAGATTTGCGCCAAGTAATCCAAAAGAAATGTATTTATAAGCCGGATTTAGAGAGGCATGAGTTATACAAGCCATTTAGAAAGCTATTTGATGAATTATATAGGTGTAATCAGGAAATATTACATAGTTTATCTAAGCATAACAAGTAAATAAAAGATATGGAAAGGCTTTTTGACTGTAATCATTGATATTACAATTGAAAAGCTTTTTCATTTATAGGTTCCCGATAATGTGTAAAAATGAAATTCAATCAATCGGGCAGAATATATGTTCGAAATTCCGCACTTTCCTTGCAATGAAAACTGTGCTATGGTATACTGAAAAGAAGATTTGGAGGCATTTTGAAGCGTTCTTTTTTTAGTTTGAACCAGATCTTGAACCAGTGAGAAAAGAAAGGAATTTACCGTGATTTCGTATGTAAAAGGCATCCTGGCGGAGAAAGCAAAGGACCGTATCGTGGTCGAGTCCGGCATGATGGGGATCGGGATTTTTGTCCCGATGTCGGTGCTGGAAGTTTTACCGCCGCTCGGGGAAGAGGTAAAGATATATACGCACCTGCAGGTGCGGGAGGATGATATGAGCCTGTACGGCTTTTTAAGCCGTTCGGATCTGGAGATGTTCCGCCAGCTTCTGGGGGTCAACGGCATTGGTCCGAAGGGGGCACTTGGCATCTTGTCGGCGCTGCGTCCGGAGGATCTGCGTCTTGCGGTTATGACTGGGGATGCGAAGGCGATCTCCCGTGCACCGGGCGTTGGGGCAAAGACGGCACAGCGGATCATTCTCGATTTGAAGGATAAAGTACAGGCAGAGGATCTGCTGACACCGCTGTTAGATGGCAGTGCGGCGGTTTCGCCGGCTGCGGAAAACGGGCTTTCAGGCAATGCAGTGAAGGAAGCCGTGGAGGCGCTGGTGGCGCTGGGATATACGAATGCCGAGGCGGTAAAGGCGGTCAAGAGCGCCAATGTGACGGAAGAGATGGATTCCGAGGCGGTATTGAAGGCATCGCTGAAATATCTGGCGTTTTTGTAAAACAACCTATGTGTCGGACATTCGAAATTGCTGGATCATAAAAAATAGTGGTGCTTGTGCGTCAGATGAAAATTTGGAATGTGTGGCAGATATGAGAAAATGGAACTGTCATGGCTTAATTGAATGAGAGAGAAAAACAGGAAAGACAGGAAACAAGTATGAGCAGAAGGACGATTACAACCGAGGTGACGGAGGAGGATAAGCGGATTGAGGGAAGTCTCCGCCCGCAGACCTTAGACGAATATATCGGTCAGGAGCGGATCAAATCGACGTTAAAGGTATTTATCCATGCGGCGAAATCCCGCGGCGAGGCGCTTGACCATGTTCTTTTCTATGGACCGCCGGGACTGGGAAAGACGACACTTAGCGGCATTATCGCCAATGAGATGGGAACCCGTATGAAGGTTACTTCCGGTCCGGCAATCGAGAAACCAGGGGAGATTGCGGCGATTCTCAACGGGCTCCAGGAGGGAGACGTCCTCTTTGTGGATGAGATTCACCGCTTAAACCGCCAGGTGGAAGAGGTGCTTTATCCGGCGATGGAAGACTATGCGATCGATATCATGTTGGGAAAAGATTCGACGGCGCGCTCGATTCGTCTGGATCTGCCGAAATTTACGCTGGTAGGCGCGACGACACGCGCGGGGCTTCTGACGGCGCCGCTGCGCGACCGCTTCGGCATCGTGCAGAAGATGGATTTTTATACGCCTGAAGAGCTGCAGACGATTGTCCTGCGGACGGCGGGAGTTCTGAATGTGGAGATTGATAAGACGGGCGCCTATGAGATTGCGAGACGTTCGAGAGGAACGCCGCGTCTGGCAAACCGTCTGTTAAAACGTGTGAGGGACTTTGCACAGGTCAAGTACAACGGCGTGATTACGAAAGAAGTCGCGGATTTTGCACTGGATATCCTTGATGTGGACAAGCTGGGACTTGACAACAACGACCGTGCGATCTTACATATGATTATCGACAAGTTTTCCGGCGGTCCGGTCGGACTGGAGACGCTGGCGGCAGCGCTGGGCGAGGATGCTGGGACACTGGAAGATGTGTATGAGCCATATCTTCTGATGAACGGTCTGCTCAACCGGACTCCGCGTGGGCGGATGGCGACCGAAGCAGCGTATCGGCATCTCGGGTATGCCTGGAATCAAGCAAAAAACGGTATTTCTGAGATTTGATATTTGATTGATTTGAAGGTGGTATTTCTGTGTGGGTGACGTGACAACGTCGAACCATATTTATTATAGATAGAAAGAAGAGAATGCGATGGCAAAACAGTATATAGATGTATTAATTGATGGAAAAGTGTATAGCCTGGGCGGCAGTGAGACGGAAGGATATGTACAGCGGATTGCCACGTATCTGAATGGGAAGATTTTCCAGCTCAAGGCGCAGCCGGGATTTTTGAAAATGCCGGAAGACTACCAGAGTATTATGACTTATCTGAATCTGGCGGATGATTATTTTAAAGAAAAAGAGAGTGCGAAGGCACTTGCATCCGACAAAGAGAGCATGGAAAAAGAGACATATCGTCTGAAACATGAGATGGTCAGCACCCAGATGAAACTCGAGAGTCTCCGCAATGAGCGCACCGTCAGCGAGGAAGAACTGGAGACAGCAAAGAAGGCGGCAAAAGAGGCAGCTGAGCAGGCGGAAGCTGCTAAAAATGAGGTACAGGCGCAGATTGAGCGTGTGAAAAAAGAAGCGCAGGAGCAGATCGAGGCTGTGAAGAAAACAGCACAGGAACAGGTTGAGTCTGCAAGAAAAGAAGCGCAGGAGCAGATTGAACGTGCGAAGAGAGAGGTACAGGAGCGCGTGGAATCCGCGGAAAAAGCAGCCCAGGATCGCGCTGCCAGGGCGGAGCAGACAGCCCGGGAGCAGGCAGAAGCTGCAAAGAAAGAGGCATTGGAACAGATTGCGGATGCAAAGAAGGAAGCAAACGATTTCCGTGGAGAAGCAGAGGTTTGGAAGCAGGAGGCAGAAGATCAGCGTCTGGCGGTCGAGTCATCCCAGAGTGAAATCGCTTCTTTGCAGGACAAGCTGGAGATTCTCAAACAACAGCTTGAAGAAGCAAGACAGGCGGCGACAGCTGTGCAGACGGAAAAATCGCAGCTGAAAGCACGTCTGATGCAGACGGAACAGGAAAAACAAAGTGTAAAAGAGCAGCTGAGCCAGCTGGAGCAGGAAAAACAGACGATAAAGAAAGATCTGGAAGAGAGCCTCCAGGAGGCAGGGGCAGCACGTGAGGAACTGGCAGCTGTCCGTCAGGCACAGGTGGAGGCATATATGAAGCGGAAGCCATTTCCCAAGAGACAGGGAACGGTGGAACTGAAAGATGCAATTCTGCGGTTATAATGGGTGAAATGATATGAAAAAAAAGGTGGAAATTCTGGCACCGGCGGGTTCCTTCGATAGCATGAAAGCGGCGGTGGCAGCGGGGGCGGACGCAGTCTATATGGGCGGCAGCCGTTTCGGAGCCAGGGCATATGCGGAAAATCCGGATGAAATGGGGATGCTGGAAGCGATCAACTACGTGCATCTGCATGGGCGCCAGCTTTATATGACGGTCAATACGCTGGTAAAGGAAGACGAGATGGATGACTTATACGACTATCTGCTTCCGTATTACCAGGCGGGACTGGATGCCGTGATCGTGCAGGACATGGGGGTATTTTCTTATATCCGGGAGCATTTTCCGGATTTGCCGGTTCATGCGAGCACACAGATGACGATTACCGGACCGGAGGGCGCGGCGCTTATGACGAGAATGGGCGCGGTCCGCATCGTCACAGCGCGTGAACTTTCATTGGAAGAGATACGCCGCATTTATCAGGAGACGGGCGTGGAGATAGAGAGCTTTGTTCACGGGGCTCTCTGTTACTGTTATTCGGGACAATGCCTGTTCAGCAGCCTGATCGGCGGCAGAAGCGGCAACCGGGGACGATGCGCTCAGACCTGCCGGCTTCCGTTTGATGTCCTTCGGCGGCTGGATGAGAACAACCCGAATGAAAACAAAAAACAAAAGAAAGAAAATGGCGTGTTAAATCCGGGTGATTCCAAGTATGTGCTCAGTCTCAAGGATCTTTGTACGCTGGATATTTTGCCGGATATTCTGGAAGCAGGCGTTTATTCCTTGAAAATCGAGGGGCGCATGAAGAGTCCGCGCTATACGGCAGGCGTGGTGCGCCTGTACCGGAAATATGTAGATTTATATTTAAAGAATGGCAGAAAAGGTTACCGGGTTGACCCGAAAGACCGGAAGGAGCTGCTGGATCTGTTTGACCGCGGCGGTCAGACGTTAGGCTATTATACCGAGCACAATGGACGCGATATGGTGGTCTGCCATGAGAAACCGGCATTCCGCCAGGAAAACCGGGAACTTTACCAGTATCTGGACAAAACGTATGTGGAAGCAGAGGTGAAAGAACCGGTTCAGGGGTTTGCGCGTGTCTGTGAAGGCGAACCGCTGCAGCTGACGCTTCAATACGAAGATCCGCTGACGGGAGAAAGCCGGATGGCAGGCGGAATCGGAGCAGTTGTTCAGACGGCAGTGAAACAGCCGATGAGCAAGGAACGGATTGAGAAACAGCTCGGAAAAACGGGAAATACGCCGTATTATTTTGAAAATCTGGAAGTGGAGACAGGCGGCAGCCCCTTTGTGCCGGTGCAGGAGTTAAATGAACTCCGCCGCTCTGCGTTTGAGCAGCTGACCGAGGAGATACTGCGTCCATACCGCCGGGAGATACCGGAAAATAGGGCGTGCGGGACAGGAAAAGGGTGGCAAAATCCGGAAGAAAATAACCAGACAGGTTCGGAAGCAGAAAAAACCAGCCCGGCTCAGGACGTTGAACTCACAGCAGATTTACCTGTACAGAGCCAGAAAACGCTGTTTGAGAATAAAAAAGGGAATAAAACAGCTCTGTACCACATCCATGTTTCGGTCGAACACCCGGCACAGTTAAAAGTGGCGTTATCCGTACCGGAAGTCGGTGCCATCTATCTGGATAGTGCTGAATTTGGCGCCGAACAGTGGAACGAATGGGTATCGCGCTGCCATGAGGCAGACAAGCAGTGCCTTTTGGTAATGCCGCATATTTTCCGCGATCGGGCAAAGGAATATTTTGAAACACATCGTTCCAGGCTGGAATCGGCGGGATTTGACGGTCTTGTCATCCGGGCATGGGAAGAGCTGGAACTGGTGCGCGAGTGGAAGATTTCCATCCCGCTTGTGATGGATTATGGTATTTATACGATGAATCACCGGGCGGAGGATTTTGTGCGGGAGATGGCGCCGGAGCTTTCAATGCGTTTTACCCTTCCGGTCGAGCTCAACAGCCGGGAGTTGGAGGCGCGCGACAGCCGGGAACGGGAACTTATCGTATATGGTTCGATCCCGGTCATGGTAACCGCCCAGTGCATCCGGAAAACAGTGGAAGGATGCAGTAAATGTCCGGAATATCTGTATCTGCGGGATCGCAAAAAGAAGGTATTTCCGGTAAGGAACCAGTGCCGTTTCTGCTGCAATACGATCTACAATTCCAGCCCCCTGTCGCTTTTGAAGGATAAAAAGCAGATAGACCGCCTGCAGCCGGAGGTGCTGCGTCTGGCATTTACGTCGGAGAGTGCGGCACAGACCGGGGAAGTGCTGGATGCCTACGTGAAGACCTTCCTCCATCAGGAACCGGTGGAGCTGGAGGGCGAATTTACAAGAGGTCATTTTAAGAGGGGCGTAGAGTAGCGTGTGTACCGGGAATCTTCCGGGTACACATGAAAAGGAGGATCACCATGATAAATCTTGTGACAACGATGTCCAGGTATCTGATGATATTGCTGATACTGATTTATACATATTACAATTTCCGCTTTTTTTCACTGCCGGATGACGAGTCGAAACTCCGGCTCTGTCGTCTGCAGAATATACCGCTGTTTTTGATATTTCTTCTGTCGGGTACGATCATTTATCTACAAACCGACGATGAGGCAGTTGTGCTGTTTTTCGGCGCGCAGCTTGTCTTTTTTGTCCTGTACCAGCTCTTATACCGGCTGTTTTACCGGAATGCGTCGAGACTGTTGCTGAACAACACATGTATGCTTCTGTGCACCAGTTTTATCATGCTGACGCGCATCTCGATGGACAAGGCGGTCCGCCAGTTTATCATCATGGCAGTTGCGGCGGTTATCACAATGATTATACCATATGTGATAGATAGAACCTGGCAGCTCGCTAAGATACCGTGGGTGTACGGCCTGATAGGTCTGGCGCTGCTGCTGGTTGTCTGTGTGATCGGCAATACCAGCTTCGGCGCGCAGCTTTCGATCAGTATCGGCGGGTTTTCGTTCCAGCCGTCCGAGTTTGTTAAGATCAGCTTTGTATTCTTCGTGGCGACGATGTTTTACCGCTCAACGGAGTTTAAAAATGTGGCGATCACGACCGGCGTGGCGGCGGCGCACGTGTTGATTCTGGTGTTATCCAAGGATCTGGGAAGTGCGCTGATTTTTTTCCTCGCCTATGTCCTGATGCTGTTTATTGCAACCTCCAACTGGCTGTATCTGGCAGGCGGTCTTGGAAGCGGCTGTGCGGCTGCGATGCTGGCGTATAAGCTGTTTTCGCATGTGCGTGTCCGCGTGGAAGCATGGCAGGATCCGTGGAGTGACATCGCAGGAAAAGGATATCAGGTTACGCAGGCGCTCTTTGCGATCGGCACAGGCGGCTGGTTTGGCATGGGACTTTACCAGGGGATGCCGAAGAAGATACCGGTTGTCGAGAAGGACTTCATTTTTGCGGCGATCTCGGAGGAGCTGGGCGGCATCTATGCGCTCTGTATTCTCCTGATCTGTCTGGGCTGCTTCATGCAGTTCATGCTGATTGCGACCCGGATGCAGGCATTATTTTACAAGCTGATCGCGTTTGGTCTGGGAATTGAGTATGTGGTGCAGGTGTTCCTGACGATCGGCGGCGTGACCAAGTTTATTCCGTCCACCGGCGTGACGCTGCCGCTTGTCAGTTATGGAGGCAGTTCGATTCTCAGCACATTTATCCTGTTTGGTGTGATACAGGGACTATATGTCCTGAAACGGAATGAGGAAGAAGAGGAGGAGCAGCAGCTTGATGAGGCAGAAGGATGAAATGGAAAGAACTGAAAATGCGAGAGCGCGTTCAAACCGTCATATTCTGTGGCTGACCTATGGGATTGCGGCGCTCTTTATCGCGATGGCCGTTTATTTTGGCTGGTTTATCCAGTTTAAGAGTGAAAATGTGATCGGCAGCTCTTATAATGCGAGACTCGATCTCCTCTCAGACCGGGTGACCCGCGGCTCGATTATGAGCAATGATAAAACGGTGCTGGCGCAGACGAACGTTGCAAGTGACGGAAGCGAGAAACGCTATTATCCGTATGATTATCTGTTTGTCCATTCGGTCGGATATTCCGGCAAAAATGGAAAAACAGGTCTGGAGTCGCTGGCGAATTTCTACCTGCTTTCCTCCCATGTGAATCTGATTGAGAAAACGATCAATGAATTTCAGGGGCAGAAAAATCTGGGCGACAATGTGATTACGACGCTGGATGTGGATCTGCAGCAGACGGCATCCGACGCGATCGGAAAACACCGGGGGGCGGTGATCGTCATGGAACCGGATACGGGAAAGATTTTAACGATGGTTTCCCAGCCGAATTTCAATGCGAATCTCGTCGATGAGCGCTGGGCAGAGTTGATATCGCCGGACAATACGAAGGCGCAGTTAGTCAACCGCGCGACGCAGGGCTTATATCCGCCGGGATCGACGTTCAAGATGCTGACGGTGCTGGAATATATGAAAGAGAACCCGAATACCTGGCAGGACTATGTGTATAATTGTAATGGCTCTTACCAGAATGGCGATTATACGATTAAATGTTACCACGGGACGGCACACGGGGCGCAGAACCTGATTCAGGCATTTGCCAATTCCTGCAACGGTGCGTTTGCGGAGATTGGAATGCAGATTAATTCAGAAAAATTCCGGGCGCTGGCAAATCAGATGCTCTTCAATTCGGAGCTTCCGTACACACTTCCGTACAACCAGAGCACGTTTTCGCTCGACGGCAGTTCGGATGACTGGGAAAAGCTTCAGACTGCGATCGGACAGGGAAAAACCCAGATTACGCCGCTGCATAACCTGATGATCGTATCGGCGATCGCCAACGGCGGCACGCTGATGAAGCCATATATGATCGATCATGTTGAAAATGTGGGTGGTCAGACGGTCAAGAAGTTCCTTCCGTCCGCCTATGGAACCCTGATGTCTGCGAATGACGCACAGTTTCTGACCCATCTCATGAGCCAGGTGGTCGAGATTGGTACGGGTTCCGCGATGCGGGGGGCATCCTATACGGTAGCCGGAAAAACCGGTTCCGCCGAGTTTGAGACAGGTAAGGAGACACATTCCTGGTTTGTCGGTTTCGCTCCGGCAGACAAGCCGAAGGTGGCGATCTGCGTGCTGGCAGAAGAGTCCGGTTCCGGCGGTGCGGTCGCTGCGCCGATCGCAAGACAGGTGTTGGATCGGTATTTTGCGAAATATGGGCAGTAGGACAAAAGAAAAGGGCAGGAAAGCGATTTGAAGCTTTTCCTGCCCTTTTTGTCTCAAATATGCATAGTCACATTTTATTTACACAGCCGTTCCAGATCCCCATAGAATCCCGGATAGGAGATGTTCACGCAGTCTGCATCCAGAATTTCGGTCTCGCCGGAAGCGCCGAGTGCGGCAACGGCGAAGGTCATGGCGATGCGGTGATCCTTCTTGCTGTCGATCACAGCACCGTGCAGCGGCTTGCCGCCGTGGATGATCATGCCATCCTCGGTCTCGGTCACATCCGCGCCCATAGCGGTTAAATTCTCTACCATGACAGCAATGCGGTTTGACTCTTTTACCTTCAGTTCCGCGGCATCGCGTATGACGGTGGTTCCCTCGGCATAGCACGCCATCGCAGCGATCACCGGAAGCTCGTCGATGAGAGTCGGGATGATCGCACCCTCGATTGCGGTTCCAGTCAGCTTACCGGAGCGGACGAGCAGGTCGGCGGTCGGTTCGCCGGAGGCGGTGTTTACATTGAGAAGTTCGACGTCCGCGTTCATCGCCTTGCAGACGCGCAGGATGCCGTCGCGGGTCGGGTTGATACCGACATTTTTAATTAAGATTTCTGAATCCGGTACGATGAGTCCGGCTGCGATAAAGAAGGCAGCGGAGGAGATATCGCCCGGAACCAGAATTTTCTGTCCATAGAGCTGTTTTGCCGGCTGTAAAATCGCGGTGGTTCCTTCTGTGTGGATGTCTGCGCCGAATGCGGACAGCATCCGTTCACTGTGATCGCGGGAAATGTACGGTTCGGTCACGCGGGTTTCTCCGTCGGCATACAGACCTGCCAGCAGAATCGAGGATTTGACCTGGGCGGAGGCAACCGGAGAATTATAATGGATGCTGTGCAGCGGTGAGCCGGTGATATGGAGCGGCGCGCAGCCATTTCCATTGACACTCTCGATCTTTGCGCCCATCTGGGAGAGAGGATCGATGATGCGCTTCATCGGACGTTTCTGGATGGAAGCGTCGCCGGTCAGTGTTGTGTCAAATTTCTGGGCCGAGAGAATGCCGGAGATCAGGCGTGTTGTGGTGCCGCTGTTGCCGCAGTCTAAAACGGAGTCTGGGGCAGTCAGCCCGTGCAGCCCACGTCCGTGGACGAGAACGGTCTCGCCCTGATTTTCGATCGAGATTCCCATTTTGGAAAAACAGGAGATCGTGGAGAGACAGTCTGCGCCCTGCAGGAAGCCGTGGATTTCGGTCAGTCCGTCCGCAAGAGCGCCGAACATGACGCTGCGGTGGGAGATGGACTTGTCTCCCGGAACGGTGAGTTCGCCCCGGAGAGAAGATGTATGGGTAAATTTCATTGAGTTCATAGTTGTACCTGCCTAAACATTAATGTTGAAAGTTAAGTTTGAAACATACATTGCAGTCTACGCGAACAGCGTGTAATTGTATTTCTTCAAACGCGCCCACGCCGCTTCCATCGAAGCCTTGTCGTAGAAGCTGATCCGCAGCGCGCCCTCGCCATGCTCACGGTTGTGGCTGATGCCGATATTTTTGATACTGATTCCTTTACCAGAGAGGATCGAGGAAATGATGGAGATAGCACCTGGCTCGTCCACCACGTCGGCGGAGAAGGCGTATTCCGGCTGTATCGATCCTTTTGGAGTTTCTGCAAACGAATTCCGGTAGTCGCGGGAGGACTCAAACAGCTGGTAGATGGCTCTAGACTGGTGGTCGGACAGTTCTTCCCGCAATGTCGTCAGGGCATCAATGTAGCGATCCAGCACCTCAGTGATATTGCCTGTGTTCGTCATGCAGATCTGTTCCCACATGACCGGAGAAGAGGAGGCAATACGGGTGATATCCTTGAAACCTCCGGCAGCCAGCCGTTTCATCATCTGATCCTCGCTGTCGCAGTCGTGTACCAGGTTGACCAGGCTGGAGGCGATGAGGTGCGGCAGATGGCTGATCGCCGCGACAATGAAATCATGACGATGGTAATCCAGCACCAGGGGCAGCGCACCGATCGCCTTTGCCACATCCACCATACGGTCAGTGTGGGAAGCCGGGGTGTGCGGTGTCGGGGTAATGATATAGTATGCATTTTCCAGCAAATGGTCGGTTGAACTCTCGTAGCCGGTCTTTTCCGAGCCAGCCATCGGGTGTCCGCCGACGAAGCAGCTTTCCATGCCAAGCGCGGCAACGGTCTCATGAATGCTGGTCTTGGTGCTTCCGACGTCAGTCACAACCGCGCCTTCCTTTAAGAACGGCCGGATCTGGCGCAGATAGGATTCATTAAATTCAACCGGTGTGCACAGGAAAATGATGTCGCACTCGCTTAAATGCTCGTCCACGCCGTCCAGAATCAGGTCAACAATGCCGTCTGCATGTGCCTGTTCCAATTTTTCGCGGGTCCGCATATAAGCCATGATCTGAATATCCGGGGCGCTGCGTTTCAAACCTCTGGCGATAGAGCCGCCGATCAGACCGAGTCCGATGAAACCGGCGGTAAGATGATTAATCGGTGTATTCATAGCAATTACGCTCTCTTTCATAGGTAGTATAGTAAAAAATGAAACTAGAAATTATTGTAGAATAGAACAAGTCACTTGTCAACGATTTTACGCGTTGAAGTGAAAAAGAAATTTTTTTACATCTGTTTATTACTAAATTTGCGAAAATGCGATTGATTTCACCGCCTTTGAACAGGGAAATTGTCGCATTTTCAATGCTTTTCAAAATAAAACGAATAAATTTTGTATAAAGGTGTTGTTTTGCTTGAAATTTTCTCTATTTTCTTGTACAATATGAACAGAGGTTAAAATACAAGAAAAAAACATCAAAATAAATAGACGGGAGGACTTAACTATGAACGTGTATGGGACAAAACAAATCCGCAATGTAGTGTTACTGGGGCACGGCGGTGCCGGCAAGACAACGGTAGCAGAGGCGCTGGCACTGGTAACAGGTACTACCAAGAGAATGGGAAAAGTTCCGGAAGGAACCACCATCAGCGATTATGATAAAGAAGAAATCAAGAGACAGTTCTCTATCTCCACCACGCTGATTCCGTTGGAGTATCAAGGAGAAGATGGACCGATCAAGATTAACCTGTTAGATACCCCTGGCTATTTTGATTTTGTGGGAGAAGTAGAGGAAGCTATCAGTGTAGCAGATGCAGCAATCATCGTTGTAAACTGCAAGGCTGGCATCGAAGTCGGAACCGAGAAGGCATGGGAACTCTGTGAAGAGTACAACCTGCCGCGCCTGTTCTTCGTTACCAACATGGATGACGATCAGGCAAGCTTCCGTGAGCTGATCTTAAAACTGGAGAAACAATTTGGCCGTAAGATCGCGCCGTTCCAGGTGCCGATCCGTGAAAATGAAAAATTTGTCGGCTTTGTCAATGCGGTAAAGATGGAAGGCCGCCGTTTCACCCATTTAAGCGAATATGAGAAATGCGAGATTCCGGAGTACACCAAGAAGAACCTCGGCATCATCCGTGATGCGTTGATCGAGGCAGTGGCAGAGACGAGTGAAGAATATATGGAGCGCTATTTCTCCGGTGAAGAATTTACACAGGAAGAGATCGCACAGGCGCTGCGCGAGCACGTAAGTGAGGGCAACATCGTTCCGGTTATGATGGGTTCCGGCATCAATGCACAGGGCTTCGCATATTTGCTGCAGGCGATCGATAAATACTTCCCGTCACCGGACAAGTTCGAGTGTGTCGGTGTCGATGTATCGACCGCAGAGCGCTTTACCGCTAAATATAATGACGATGTATCCCTGTCGGCACGTGTTTTCAAGACTGTGGTTGACCCGTTCATCGGCAAATACTCCCTGATGAAGATTTGTACCGGTACCTTAAAACCAGATACCGTTATCTACAATGTAAACAAAGATGCTGAAGAGAAAGTTCAGAAAGTATATGTTCTCCGCGGCAAGGATGTCATCGAGGTTCCGGAATTAAAGGCGGGCGATATCGGCGCGGTTGCCAAATTAAACGTTACTCAGACCGGCGATACCATCGCAGTCCGCACGGCTCCGATTGTATACCACAAACCGAAGATTTCTACCCCGTATACCTACATGGCATACGCAGCTAAGACCAAAGGCGATGAGGACAAGATCTCCAGTGCACTGGCGAAGATGATGGACGAAGATCTGACACTCAGAAGCGTCAGCGATACCGAGAACCGTCAGACCTTACTTTACGGCATCGGCGAGCAGCAGCTCGAAGTTGTTGTCAGCAAGCTGCAGGCAAGATATAAAGTAGACATTGTGCTCAGCAAACCGAAATTTGCATTCCGCGAGACACTTCGCAAGAAAGTAGAAGCACAGGGCAAATATAAGAAACAGTCTGGTGGACATGGACAGTACGGCGATGTTAAGATGTCTTTCGAGCCGTCCGGCGATCTGGAGACACCATATGTATTCGAAGAGAAGGTATTTGGCGGTGCCGTTCCAAAGAACTACTTCCCGGCAGTTGAGAAAGGTGTTCAGGAATGCGTACAGAAGGGTCCGTTGGCTGGATATCCGGTTGTCGGTGTGAAAGCAACCCTGTTAGATGGTTCCTATCATCCGGTTGACTCCTCCGAGATGGCATTCAAGATGGCAGCGACGCTGGCATTCAAGAAAGCGTTCATGGAAGCGAATCCAGTTCTCCTTGAGCCGATCGCATCTCTGAAAGTAACCGTTCCGGATAAATTCACCGGCGACGTTATGGGCGATCTGAACCGCAGAAGAGGTCGTGTTCTCGGTATGAACTCCAACCATCACGGCAAACAGATCATCGAGGCAGATATCCCGATGTCCGAGCTGTTTGGTTATAACACCGACCTTCGTTCCATGACCGGCGGTATCGGTGAATTCTCCTATGAGTTCAGCCGCTACGAGCAGGCTCCGGGCGATGTACAGAAGAGAGAAGTGGAGGCGAGAGCGGCAGAAGCTGAATAATGGCAGATGAAGTGCTTACCGTTTCGGTCAAAAATATGATATTCTTATATAAATAAGCAGAAAACCGCCGCAGGCGGCTGAGTGGATCGATACCGATTCATCAAGGCTGTCAGCGGCGGCTTTTTCTTTCTGGAAGACCTTTCGGATCGATATGGTTATAGGCTGTGTTTGAATTGAATAAAGCGCTGCGAATGTTATCGATGGGACAGGCGAGAAGTTAAGGCAGTGAATGCGGATGCCAAATTGCTACGAATTGCGTGCTTTTGCAATTTTCAAAAAGAAGGCTATAAATTGTAAGAAAATAGAAAAGACTACCCACCTGTAAAAAGGTATAATGTTGCAAAGAGAACAACTTATACAGACAGGTGGGTGGCCTTTTTATGATAGAGAAAAATGAGAAAAGCGGGGAACTCATGGAAGTAAAAGAACAGGCAAAAACAGTTCGGAAATACCCGGAGCGGATGATCGTGCGTATCTGGCTGGTGCTGGCGCTTATTTGTCTGCTGGCGGGTCTGATCTCCCAGTATACGTTCCGGCTGAAAGAACCGCTGTTTCTGCACTACAGCCAGTCGGCTTATCTGGGCTGTGGGCTGGACGGAGTAGAAACTTCGGAGGATGGAATCGTTTCATCTGTGTCAAGTGAGGCGCTTGAAGAAGAAAGTACCGATTCCGATGTGAAAGTTGGAGTTTTAGACGAAGGTGTGAAAGACCTGAATGCGGATATGGGATTGGAGAATACAGTGTCTTTGTATGCACTGGGGGAAGAAAGTGTGGATGAGACAGATGAAACTTCGGATGTATGGTATACACAGGTAAATTTTGCCTATCTGACGGATGTGACGGATGAGATCTGTGTGAGAGAAATTCGTTTTTCAGAGTTGCCTGAACTTCAAATGCAGGAAATGCGGGAGACAGTCCAGTCAGCGGGACAGTATGCGCTTCATCGCCTGGATGCTACGCTTTCGATTGAAGATCCGCAGCATAACGGGATCAGTCAGTGGAGAATCCTGACGCGGGCGCAGGTGCTCTATTCAGATGGAAACACAGCGGACGTAAAAATTGGTAATCTGGTACTGATTGCAAATCCGGAGGGCGGGAGCGCCCTGGAAAATCCAAGTTCCAGCGCCAATTCAGATGGAACGGCCACACAGGTTTACACCGTTCAGAAAGATGGAACCATCGAAGTAAAAGGCTGCATTGCGTCAGCCGGGGAGATGGAAAATTTTTCGATGACCTTAAATGGAGAGCCTATCCCAGCCCAAAAAGAAGGGGAAGATCCGAAACGGTTGACAGTAAAAACGGGTGATGTCCTGACGTTCCAGAGCCATTGGATTGGCAAAGAGGAAGACCAGTCGCCGCAGGTATTTCATTCAGGAGTTGCAGTGCTTTCATATATCGGCAAAGATGGCGGGGAGCAGGTTCTTTCATTTGAAAATGAATACAGGAAGAGAAGGGAGCTTCGCTTTATTGATGTGTGGAAATATCTGCTGAAAGAGGAGGCATTTAAGTGAAAACGGGAGATCATAAGATTTTAGCCGGTCTGATTCTTGCTTCGATTCATATTAATCTGTTCCATGTGATGCTGCTGCCGCCCTGCATCGGGTTTCTGATTTTATATATCGGGATTCTCCAGAAAGAGCGGCAGGCGGGATTTTTCCAGATGGATGTAAAAGAGATGAGAGTGTACCGGGCAGCAGGGGCGGCGCTTGTGCTGGTGACTGCTTTTTCTAGCTTCCTGTCCATGTTCTGGAGGCGGCCGGACGGAACCATCTGGTCGCTGATTCCGTGTATGCTGGAATATGTGGTGCTCTATGGACTGATGGAAAGCTACACCGCAGGTTCGCCCAGACATTCGTATCACTCCGAACTGTGCTGTGGATATGCTATGGTAATGGGAGCAGCACTGTGTGGGTACGCAGTCAGCCTGATTCTGCATATCGCGCTGTGGCAGCTCTTTGCGTCTATGATTATTCTGGTCTGCCGGTTTATGGTGGTTGTGGTTGTTATAGGGGCGAAGAAAGAGGCATAAAAAATAAAAAGCCGTAACCAGATATACTCGCCCATGGGATTAAACTCATGAGCGAAAGTATAAGGTTACGGCTTTTCTATGTTGAAAATTCTGGTTTTCAAATAATCAAAGATAACATGGAATGTTGATGTTTCGGTTCCGATGTATCTTTCCAATTTTTATTTAAAATTCTCCTCCGCATACCGGCGCAGCTCATCACGGAAATCCGGGTGTGCGATGGCGATCATGGCATCCGCTCGTTCTTTTAAGGTAAGCCCGGTCAGTTTTGCGATACCGTATTCGGTCGCCACGTACTGAATCATGGTACGCGGTGCAGATACGGTGCTGCCGCCCGGAATGAACGGTACGATGTTGGATTTTAAGGAGCCATCTTTTTTCTTGTGGGTGGAAGCAAGGCAGATAAAGCCCTTGCCTCCCTCGGAGCGGAATGCGCCCTCCAGGAAATCCATCTGTCCGCCGATACCGGAGAGCTGTCGGGTGCCGGCAGACTCGGCATTTTCCTGTCCCATCAGATCCAGCTCGACCCCACCGTTGATACTGATGACATTTTTCATCTCACCGATGCGGTACGGGGAGTGGACGTAATCGACGTCAGCCGGATGGAAGAGCTGCGGCTCATTATCCAGCCAGTCATATAATTCCTGAGAGCCCATGGCAAGGTTCCAGGTAGAATAACCGTTGTCAATCTCCTTCTTCTTGTTGGTCAGCTTGCCAGCCTTATAGAGGGCTAAAAAAGCATCGCTGATGGTGCCGGTGTGGCAGCCGAGGTCGGTTTTGTCGGACTGTGCCAGCATATTGGCAACGGTAAACGGAACGCCGCCGACTCCCAGGGAGAGGACAGCGCCGTCCGGGATCTCCTCAACGACACGTTTGGCAATCTCAATATCAATGGCGCTCGGATCGCGGTAGGTGCGGATCGGAAGCGGCTCATGCTCGCCCTCGACGATGAAATCTGCCTCTGAGAGGTGGACACGGTGGGAACCATCGACGCCCTGTAAGCGCGGGAGGCGCTCATTGATCTCGAAGATGACGGTGCGCGCATTCTCAAAGATGGTGCGCCATGCATAGTTGGAAATACCCAGTCCGCAGCAGCCGTCCGCATCTGGTCTGGAAACCGGTACAAAGGCAACATCCACTCGAATGTGGTGGCGGTACATTTCCGGCAGGGAACGCAGCATCATCGGCATAAACTTGCAGAGCCCACGGGTCTGCAGCTTGCGCTCATAATCGCCGATGTGCCAGCTGTAGTAGCTGAATGCTTTCTGCTCCGGGTCGCTTTCGACAACCTCGATGCGCGGGCGGATGACTAAACCACCGCGGATCTTGACATCGGTCAGCTCATCCCTGCGCGCTGCCAGCGCACGGTCGAGAAGCTCCGGAAATCCAGCGCCAAAGCCATAATCCACCCAGTCGCCCGGTTGAACGGCCTTGACGGCGGTCTCAGCACTTACAAATTTGCCTGCGTAATTGTTAGACATAGTAAAAATCCTCCATCGGTATGAAATTCATAATTTTCTAGTTTCCATCATATCCCAGAAAGCGCTTTTTTGCAACTTCCAAAGACAATTCCAAAAGACAATTTTTAAGCTGGGTTTTAAGATGAGTTTAAGATAGGTTTAATACGGAAATAGTTGACAAAATAGGTGTTTATGATAAAATTAAGTGTTTATAAATAAGAGTTGGTCTTTTACACAGCAGGCAGAAGTGCCTGTATTTTTATGTAATAGGAAATTCCTTGGAATCCCCTATTACACAA
>ERZ772867.2044-NODE-2044-length-20847-cov-5.024096_pt1 | contig 20847 bp, 19 predicted proteins | sample MGYA00511341_ERZ772867 | MGnify/ENA primary metagenome ERZ772867 (study PRJEB29015, sample SAMEA2737707) | human gut metagenome | biome: human gut; feature: human-associated habitat; material: faeces | place: China | collected 2012 ... | reverse complement strand
CATCCCGCCGCAGCGGGATGACAGCGCTTCGTTTTTCAGCTCCACAGGCATTTCCAGTTCTGGACAAAATATTCCACGCCGGAATAGACCGTGGTGAGAACAATGACACCGATCACGACCCAATTGAGTACGGTCACGCCGGGCAGCGCCATCATGACGCAAAGCCCCACCATGGTGCTGGCGGTCTTGACCTTGCCGCTCCATCCGGCGGCGATCACATGCCCCTTCTGGACGGCGATCAGCCGCAGTCCCGTTACGGCAAATTCCCGGGTCAGCACGATCATCAGCGCCCACGCGGGAAACACGCCCCACTGGCAGAACATACACATGGCGGCGATCACCAGCAGCTTGTCAGCCAAGGGGTCAAGGAATTTTCCAAAATCCGTGACCTGATTGTAATGTCGGGCGATATAGCCGTCCAGGGAATCCGTCAGGCTGGCAACGATAAAAATGGCGAGGGAAATGTACATCCACAGCCCCGGCGTACCGCCGGATAAGTACATGGTCACCATAAACGCCGGGATCATTGCCACCCTCACCAGCGTGATTTTACTTGCCAGCGTCATGCTTCTTCCTCCACTACGTAGCCGCACAGATCGCCGTCGGTGCAGCCGTCAATTTTTACCATGACAAAATCGCCCTCGTGAACCGGCTCGTCGGACGCAATCCAGACCCGGCCGTCAATGTCCGGGGAGTCGGCGAAGGTGCGGCCGTAGAACTGCCCGCTTTCCTCGTCGTAGCCGTCCACCAGCACCTCCATGGTCTTGCCCAGCTTTTCGGCGTTGTAGGCGTCCATGATCTCCGATTGCAGCATTTCCACGATCTCCGCCCTCTTGACGGCGGTATCCGTGTCCACATGCTCCATCTGCGCGGCAGGGGTGCCTTCCTCCGGCGAGAACGCGAAAGCGCCGACACGCTCCAAGCGTTCCTCCCGCAGGAAATCGCACAGCTCAGCGAATTCTTCCTCCCCCTCACCGGGCAGGCCGGTGATCAGGCTGGTGCGGATGACCAGTCCGGGAATCCCGGCTCTCAGCCTTGCGAACAGGGCTTTCAGGAACTCCCCGTCTCCCCGACGGTTCATCAGCTTCAAAATTTTGCTGTTGCAGTGCTGGATGGGGATGTCCAGATATTTGACGATCTTCGGCTCGGAGGCCATGACCTGAATGAATTCGTCGTCAATTTCGTCGGGATAGACGTAGTGGACGCGAATCCAGTGCAGTCCGTCGATCTCGCAGAGCTTCCGCAGAAGCTCCGGCAGGAGCCGCTTGTGCCCGGGCAAGTCTGTGCCGTAACGGCTGGTGTCCTGCGCAACCACAATCAGCTCCTTCACGCCGCTGTCCGCCAGCATCCGGGCTTCGTAAAGCACGTCGTCCATCTGGCGGCTGCGGTATTTGCCCCGAAGGGAGGGAATGACGCAGTAGGAGCAGTGGTTGTCGCAGCCCTCGGCGATTTTGATAAAGGCGTAGTGTCCCGCCGTGGTCATGATGCGTCCCGTTTCCACTTCTGGGGCGTCGATGGAGCCGAAGTCCACCACCTGCTCCCCATTCAGGAGCTTTTCAATGGCGGGAACGATTTCCGTGTAGCTGCCGGTACCCAGAATGCCGTCCACCTCGGGCATTTCCTTCAGAATGTCCCCCTGATACCGCTGGGACAGGCAGCCGGTGACCAGAATTTTGCCCACCAGGCCCTGCGCTTTCAGAGCGGCGGTCTGCAAAATGTAGTCGATGGCTTCGGATTTCGCCGAGTCGATAAAGCCGCAGGTGTTGATGACCACCACGTCGCTGCCGACCACATCCGACTTGACGGTATGTCCCGCCTCCTGCACCCGATACATCATCCGCTCGCAATCCACCTGATTCTTGGCGCAGCCGAGGGAGATAAAACCAATATTTGCCATAATTCAGAATTCCTCCTGAAAATCTTCTGTGTCAAAGGAAAGCGCATCCAGCGCACGCCGGATGGTCCCGTAACTGTGACCCCGGCGGATCAGCGCATCCACGGCACGCCTGACCTGCTTTTCGTCGGAGTCCGCGTCCAGACGGCTTTTCAGAAACGCCGTGATTTTCTCCGTCTGGTCTGGGTAGTCCGCAAGTGCCTCGTCCCAGTATTCTTTTGGGATACGTTTCTCGTAAAGCGCCTGCTTGGCGCGCATCAAGCCGTAGCCCTTGGAGATGCAGGAACTGACCACCTGCTCCGCCGTTGCCCGGTCGTCTACCAGATGCATGTCTTCCATCCATGCAACTGCCTCTTTGGCCTGCTGGGGGTCTTCCCCTTTTCGCACCAACCGGGCTTCCAAGTCCCGGCGGGAAACGCTGGCCGCGGAGACAATGCGGACTGCCCGCATTTTGGCAGACATCTGCCCGGCGGCGGTGCGGAGGGCTTCCGCCTCCTGCTCGTCCAGATCTTTGCCGGAATAGAGTGCGAAATCCTCCACCGTCTGGCGATACAGTCCCATTTTGCTGCCGTCGTCAAAGGTCACCCAATAGCGCCCTGCCCGGTCCGGAGCCGTTTTCAGGGACTCAACCTTCATCGTCGAAATCGTCGGCGCTGACGGCTACCGCCTTATCGGCAGCCTTGGCGGGGGCTTTGGGTGCGCCGTTGTTCAGCTTCCACAGGTTCTCCCGCACCTCGGCTTCCACCTTCTCGGCGATGTCGGGGTTGGCGATGAGGTAATCCTTCACGGAGTTCGCGCCCTGACCGATGCGCTCGTCGCCCATGGAGAACCAGCTGCCGCTCTTCTGGATGATGTCCAGCTGAACCGCCAGATCCACCAGCTCACCCCACTTGGAAATGCCCTTGCCGTAGAGAATCTCAAACACGGCTTCCCGGAAGGGGGGCGCGACCTTGTTCTTGACCACCTTGACGCGGGTCTTGTTGCCGATGACGTTATTGCCCTCTTTGATGGACTCAATGCGGCGCACGTCCAGACGGACGGAGGAATAGAATTTCAGCGCGTTGCCGCCGGTGGTGGTCTCCGGGTTGCCGTACATCACGCCGATCTTCATACGCAGCTGGTTGATGAAGATGACCACACAGTTGGTCTTGGCAATGGTGCCTGCCAGCTTCCGCAGCGCCTGAGACATCAGACGCGCCTGCAGGCCGACAAAGGTGTCGCCCATTTCGCCCTCGATTTCCTGCTTGGGAACCAGCGCGGCCACGGAGTCCACAACCACCGCGTCAACGGCACCGGAGCGAACCAGCGCGTCGGTGATCTCCAGCGCCTGCTCGCCGGTATCGGGCTGGGACACCAGCAGATTGTCCGTATCCACGCCCAGCGCGGCGGCATACACGGGGTCAAGGGCGTGTTCCGCGTCCACGAAGGCCACTTCGCCGCCCCGCTTCTGGGCTTCTGCCAGAATGTGCAGCGCCAGGGTGGTCTTACCGGAGGATTCGGGGCCGTAAATCTCAATGATTCTGCCCTTGGGCACGCCGCCGATACCCAGCGCCGCATCCAGCGCCAGAGAGCCGGTGGGGATGGCCTCCACGTTCATTTCCGGGCGGTCGCCAAGGCGCATGACCGTGCCCTTACCGAAGTTCTTGTCGATCTGGGCAAGGGCCGTCTGCAATGCCTTTTTCTTGTCCGACGCGGGGGCGGGGGCTTCATAAACCGTTTTCTTTGTAGCCATAATCAATCTTCCTTCCTGCCGTACTGGGCAAGCACGGCACGTTCTCTGTCATTATAATCTCTGGTTCGTTCCAGAATGGCATACCCATTTTCTTCCAGAATCCGGCACACATCGTCTCCCTGACCCATGCCGAACTCGAAGCAGACAAATCCGCCCTTCTTCAGCGCGGGCGTGTAGTTCTCCACGATGGCGCGGTAGAAGTCCAGACCGTCCTCCCCGCCGTAAAGCGCCATTGCCGGTTCAAAATCCTTGACGCTGTGGGGAAGCGCCTGCATTTCCGCCCCGGTAACGTAGGGCGGGTTGGAGACGATCATATCATATTTCCCGAGAAATGCCGGGGCTTTCTTCGTGGCGTCCGCCTGAACGCACCGCACCCGCCCGCCGAGACGGTTCAGGCCGGTGTTTTCCTTGGCGATGGCCAGCGCCTCCATGCTCAGATCTGCCAGCGTCACCTTCGCGTCCTTGACCCGGCTGGCAATGGCAAGGCCGATGCAGCCGGAACCGCAGCACAAATCCAGAATCCGGGGGTCCTGCTCCAGAAACAGCGCCTTGCGGATGGCAAGCTCGGCCACGGCGCAAGTATCGTCCCGGGGAATCAGCACATCCGGCGTCACCCGAAGGGGCAGGCCGTAAAACTTCCACTCCCCCAGCACATAGGCCAGCGGCTCCCCGTCCAGCAGCCGCCGGACGGCGCGGCTCATGTCCCGGCAAACCTGCTCGGACGCATACAGGTCACGGTCTGCCAGAATGGCTTCCGGACTTTTCCCGGAAAAATGGCACAGCAACTGCCGCGCCATCATCCCCGCCGTCTGGGCGTCCTCGGTTTCCAGCAGCGCATGGCGGGTGTCCAGATACAGCTGGCCGTATTGCTTCACCAACGATCAGAACCCTCCTTCTCCGGCAGCACGGCCTGTACCGCCGCAATGCCCACCTCAATCATGGAGTCGTCCGGCTCGTTGGTGGTAAAATGCTGCATCCACATGCCCGGCGCAGAAAGCGCCCGCGTAAAAGCGTTGTCGTTTCTTCCGCACCAGCGGTTGATCTCGTAGGTGATGCCCACCACCACCGGCAGGAGCAGCAGCTTGAAGACGATCATCAGCATCCGATAACCGAAGGTGCCGCGGATGGTTTCCAGTCCGGGGAAGATCGCCAGCAGCGCTGACGACGCGATGGAGAACACAAGAATGGAGATCACCATGACCACCAGAAGGAAGCTGGTGCCGCACCGGGGGTGCAGCCGGGTCATCTTACGCACATTTTCCACCGTCAGGGGCAGTTTCGCCTCGTAGCAGCGGATGGTCTTATGCTCCGCGCCGTGGTAGGAAAACACCCGCTTCATATCCGGCATCCGGGACACCAGAATCATATAGGCCATGAAGATCACCATGCGGATGACGCCCTCCACCAGATTCAGAAGCAGCGTACTGGTAATGATTTTGTCAAAAAATCCGCCGATGACCATGGGCAGCAGGAAAAACAGGCCGATGGAAAGCAGCAGTCCCATGGCCACGGCAATGCCGACGATGGCCTTCTGAAAGGCTTCGCTTCCCAGCTTCTTTTCCAGCCACTTGTCAAATTTGGACGGCTCCTCCTGCATTTCGTCGGGAGCCAGATCAGCAGACCTTAGCAGCGCCTTCACGCCCACGATCTGCGCGTCGAAGAAGTTGAAAATGCCCCGGATAAACGGCCAGTTTTTCCAGGAGTCGGGCGGGTTCAGCTTCCGGGGGGAAACCTCCACGGTCAAGCCGTCCTTGCCCCGGATGACGATAGCGTCCTTCTCCGGCCCACGCATCATGATGCCCTCGATCAGTGCCTGACCGCCGATCATGGTCTTGAATTTTTCACAGTTCTCGGTTTCTTTGTTTGCCATGGTTTCTCCTTAATGTTCCGCCGGAAGACGGATGGTCACCAGCGTGCCGCCGCCCTCGGCGTTTTCCAGCGTCAGCGTGCCGCCGTGCATTTCCACGATCTCGTCGCACACCGCAAGGCCAATGCCCGTGCCCCGGACGCTGGAGCTGCCCTTGTAGAATTTTTTCTTCACCAGCGGCAGCTCGTCCTCCGGAATGCCGGGGCCAAAGTCCCGGATATAGACGATCACATCTTTGCCGTCATAGGACATGGAGGCCTCAATACGCTTGCCCGAGCCGCCATGCTTGGCGGCGTTGTCCAGAAGATTCAGGAACACCTGCCGCATCCGCTGGGGGTCGCAGGGAATTTCCGGAATGTCCTCGTCGTTGTCCAGATAGACCAGCTGAATGCCGTCCTGTGCCAGACGGCTGCCGTACATATACACCGTGTCCTCGAATTCCCCCCGGATGTCCGTCATTTCCACGGCCAGGGTCATGCGGCCGTCCTGCATCCGGGTGAAGTCCAGCAGATCCATGACCATTTCCGTCAGGCGCTTGGCCTCGCTGGAAATGATCTTCATGCCCTGCCGGGTGTCGTCGTTCAGGTCGTCTCCGGCCAGCAGCGTCTCGCTCCATCCGTTGATAACGGTCAGAGGGGTTCGCAGCTCATGGGACAGCTGGGAGACGAACTCCGCCTGCATTTTTTCGTTCTGGGCGATTTTTGTGGACATTTCATTGATGGTGTCCGCCAGATCGCCGATCTCATCCTTGAAGGGCGTCTGAATCTGGACGCCGTAGCTGCCGGAGGCGATTCTCTGGGCTTTTTCCGTAATCTCCGCCACAGGATTTAAGATGGAGCGGATGCAGTAGCCGCTGCTAAGCAGCACCACCGCCAGCACCACCGTCAGCACAAAGCAGCAAACCAAGCACACCAGAATGATCTGCCTGTTCACCAGCCGGGTGGAGGTCACGTAGCGCAGTACGCCGATGACCTCGCCGTTGGAATAGATCATGGGGCAGGAAACCGCCATGATGCGTTCCCCGGTGTCCGGGTCGCGGCCGATGTAGGAGCTTTTGTCCCGGATGCTGATGGCGTCCCAGATATCCGACGTGCTGGGAGACGGCCCCGCCCAAGGGCCGTAGGAGGACGCCACGAGACTGCCCTGATTGTTGATAAATTGCAGCTCAATTTTGCCCTTGTCCTCAAAGGTCTTGGCATAGGTGATACAGGACTGGTAGTAGTCACCGTAGTCCTGATTGATATAGTCGGCAAAAAAATCCGTAGTGGTTTTCGCCCGGTTTTCCATGTCAGACTGCATGTTGGAGTAGTAGTAGGTGGCGTAGGACGCCGTTACCGCCATCACGCACACCAGCCCCAGGGCGAAGACAACGCCGACGGTGTTCAGCAGCCAGCGTCTTCGCAGGCCGCCCGTCTTTTTCATGGACTTCATGTTCATTCCGGGTTAGGCGCCCCACTTGTAGCCCAGACCCCAGACCGTGGTGATATAGGTGGGATTGGAAGTATCGTCCTCGATTTTCAGGCGGAGACGGCGGATGTTCACGTCCACGATCTTCAGCTCGCCCTCGTAATCCCGTCCCCAGACGGCAGAGAGAATGTCCTCACGGGAAAGCGCTCTGCCCGGATTCTGCATGAACAGCTTCAGGATCGCGTACTCCACCTGCGTCAGGCGGATACGGTTCCCGTTCTTCTCCAGCGTGTGGTTGCGGGTGTTCATCACGAAGGGTCCCTGCGTCAGCAACTCGGAGCTGGCAGAGCTGTCGCCGCCGATACGGCGGTACAGCGCGTCAATGCGGGCGGTCAGCTCGGCGGGAGAAAAGGGCTTGGTGACATAGTCGTCCGCGCCGGTCATCAGGCCGGTGACCTTGTCCATCTCCTGCGTGCGGGCAGTGAGCATGATAATACCCATCTGCTTGTTGGAGGCGCGGATGCGGCGGCAGACCTCAAAGCCGTCCATGTCCCCCGGCACCATAATATCCAGAATGGCAACGCCAATGTCCGGGGTCTGGGCGATGGCGTCCAGCGCCTCCTGACCGTTCCCCGCCTCGATGGCGTCGTACCCCGCCCGCTTCAGGTTAATGACCACAAAGCTTCGGATATTCAGTTCATCTTCCATAATCAATACTTTTTTCATATGACACCCCTCAAGTCTCTCCCGTTTTCCAATCCTGCTGAATCAGATGGAAGTTGTTGATAAGTTGATTCTCTGTAATGCCGAATTCCGCCGCATTCGCTTCCAGCTTCGCGGCGTAGACCACGCCCTCTGCCCGATAGAAGGCAAACCGGCCGTCCACCGTGGCGTCTTCCTCCCGGCTTCCGCCGGTGAGTACGTAGATGGAGAACACGTCGGAGGCTTCCCGGTAGTCCTCATCCCATACATAGAACGTATACCGGCCGCCATCCTGATCCACCGACACCCGCGGCGCCCAGCTGCTCGCCAGCTGCATGTACCAGCCGCCTAAGTAATTGTGGAAGGTAAAGAACTTGTCCATCTCCCTGCCCTCCAGATCCATGGCGAACCAGCGGATGAGGAACTTCTGCTTGCCCTCCTGTTCCGGGAAGACACGCTTCATGGTGATCAGGCTGGGAAGCTCCATCACGCCGTCGCCGTCAATGTCCTCGGCGTAGACGTAATAGTTCCGCAAGGTCTGGACGCTGGTGTCCGAATCCCGGGAATAGGAAATATTGGAAAAGCGGTCGTTTCTCCAGGCAAATACGTCGGTTACGATGGCGCTGTTATTCACCGCGCTGGCGACGAACACCGCGGGCGTTCCGCCCAGCAGCCGTCCCACCGTGATCCGCCGGATGTGGGTCGCGTCCTCCGACACGTTGACCTCCACCGAGCGTTCAATATTGCCGTCCTGCATCCGGTACAGCACCGCAGAGCCTGTCCCGGTTTCCGATTCACCGGGAAGAATGACCATCAGCTCGCTGCATCCGTCGTCATTCAAGTCGCAGGTAATAAATTTGGAGTAGCCCACCATCATCAGCTGCTCGGCGCTGCCGCTGGAAAAGGAGTACACCGACACACTGCGCAGCACCTGATCGCTGAGCTGCCGCCCGACCACCAGCTCGTAGCCGGGGGCGTTGTCCATCTGCACGTATTCCACCTGCTCAAAGGCGGAGCCATTGCTCTGGATGACCTCCATCAGGCGGCACGTGCCGTCCTCCTCCTGCCGGAAAATCAGCACCTGCAAAGGGTTGGCAGAGTTTCCCTGCGCAAAGACGATATATTCCTCCACGCCGTCGCCGTCCAGATCTGCCATCTGCACCGTCTGCTGGTTTTCTCCGGAGACCGGTGCGGAATAGCTCAGGCCGTACATGGCGGAATCGATGGCGGATTGCAGGCTGTCATACTCTTTCGAGCGCTTGGGCAGCGCATACATTTCATCCACCGTCTGCAAGGCGCAGCCGGTCAGCAAAATCGACGCGAGGACGATCAGAAGAAGCAGCCATATTCGCTTTTTCACGGCATCAACTCCTCTTGATTGATTATTATACCACAATATGTTCTAAAAGAAAAGCTATTTCAGCACAACATTTGCTTCTCCGAGCACATTTTTCAGCTCAGAAAGCATACTTTCCCGGATGCAGCACCGGGTACCCCGGCGTCGCCTTGTGTCCGCAAAGTAAAGCACCGCTGTGCTGTCCCCCGGGAACATGTTCAGAATGCACCGGATCTTGGGATACAGCATCCCTTCCTCCCCCCGCAGGCGGAGATACAGCGTGCCGCTCTTATTCACATTCTGCGGCTGCTCCGGCGGCGCGCTGCCGTCGGCGTAGTCCGAAATGGGGCGGGCGCGATTGATGACGATCTGCGGCTCCTTATCGTCCCGGAGGGACAGCCGCCCGGTGATGACCACGGCGCTGTTTTCCCGGAGGTAGCCGCCGTACTGATCCAGCACATTGGAAAATGCCAGCATCTCTATGGACGCGGTATCGTCTTCTACCGTGACATACGCCATCATGGAATTGTTCCGGGTGGTCTTCATTTTCACGGTCTGGACAATGCCCGCAACGCTGATGATCTGGTCGTCCTGAAAGCCGTTGTCCTCTTCCATAAGGCTGCCGATGTGGACAACGTGGGTGTTGCGCAGGTACGGCCGGTAATCGTCCATGGGATGGCCGGAAATGTAGATGCCAGTGGTCTCCTTCTCCATGGAGAGAAGCTCCCCCTTGTCAAGCTCCTTGAGCTTGGGAATCGGCACCTTGCCCGCCTCGTCGTCCTCGTCCAGCATGGCGAACAGGCCCATCTGCCCTTCCAGATTCTTCTTCCGGGAGGCGGACACGCTGTCCATCATCTGGTCGTATACCGCCAGAAGCTCGCTGCGATGATAGCCGAAGCAGTCCATCGCGCCGCACTTGATGAAGTTTTCCACAGCGCGCTTGTTCAGCTCGCCCTCCCCCATCCGTTCCAGAAAATCTTCCAGAGAGCGGAAAGCGCCGCCCTCCGCCCGTTTGGCCGCCATGGAACGGATAAGACCGCGGCCTACGTTTTTCACCGCGCCGAGGCCGAAGCGGATGGCGTCGCCCTCGACGGTGAAGTAGTCCTCAGAATGGTTGATGTCCGGCGGCAGAACCGGGATTCCCAGCTCCCGGCACTCGGCGATATAGCCGGAAATTTTGGTGGCAGAGTCCAGAACGGAGGTCATCAGCGCCGCCATGTACTGCCTTGGATAGTGGCACTTGAGGTAGGCCGTCTGGTAAGCGACCACGGCATAGCACACCGCGTGCGCCTTGTTGAAGGCGTAGTTGGCGAAATCCACAATTTCGTCGTAAATCGACTGCGCCACCGCCTCGGGTACGCCCCGAGCGATACAGCCGTCGATTTTCTGTTCCCGGTCGCCGTAAACGAAGGTCTTCCGCTCGGCGTCAATGATCTTCTGCTTTTTCTTGGAAATTGCCCGGCGGATATTGTCCGCCTGACCCATGGAGTAGCCGCCTAGAGTCCGGAAAATCTCAATGACCTGCTCCTGATAGACGATACAGCCGTAGGTCACCTTCAGAATTGGCTCCAGAAGGGGTGTTTTGTAAGTCACTTTCCCGGGGTTGAACTTATTTTCAACGAACTTGGGAATGGATTCCATAGGGCCGGGGCGGTACAGCGCCACAATGGCCGTCAGATCTTCGATGGAGGTGGGCTTCATGCTGACGCACACCCCGGTCATGCCGGTGGATTCCATCTGGAAAACGCCTTGCGTCTTGCCCTCGGCCAGCATAGCAAAGGTCTCCGGGTCGTTGTCCGGCACTTTTGCAATCTGAAAATTGGGATTTTCCTGCCGCGCCAGCGCTTCCGCGTCCTGAATCACCGACAGGTTCCGCAGACCCAGAAAGTCCATTTTCAGAAGTCCCAACTCTTCAATTGTGGTCATGGTGTACTGGGTGACCACGGTATCGTCGTTCCGGGACAGGGGGACGTAGGTATTGACCGGCTGCGCCGTAATCACCACGCCAGCGGCGTGGGTAGACGTATTCCGGGGCATTCCCTCCAGACGCATAGCCGTATCGATGAGCGTTTTTACCCGCTGGTCGCCGTCGTACATCTCCTTGAGTTTGGGGGAAATCTTCATAGCCTCCGCCAGCGTCAGGTGGAGCGGCATGGTGGGCACCAGCTTGGCCACCACATCCGTCTCCGCGTAGGAGAAGTTCAGCGCCCGGCCAACGTCCCGGATGGCGCCCCGGGCGGCCATGGTGCCAAAGGTGACGATCTGGGCGACGTGATCCGCGCCGTATTTCTCCATGACGTATTCCATGACCTCGCCCCGACGCTCCGGGCTGAAATCCGTATCGAAATCCGGCATACTCACCCGTTCCGGGTTGAGAAACCGCTCGAAAATGAGGTTATACTTCATGGGGTCGACTTCCGTGATGTGCATACAGTATGCCACAATGGAAGCCGCACCGGAACCGCGTCCCGGCCCCACGGGAATGCCGTTGACCTTGGCGTAGTGGATAAAGTCCCAGACGATGAGATAGTAGTTTACATAACCCATCCGACTGATGACGCCGATCTCATATTCCAGCCGCTCCCGGTATGCTTCGGGCGCGTCAGGATACCGCTCGGCAAAGCCCTCAGCGCACAGCTTACGGAAATATTCCTCGTCCGTATACCCCTCCGGCACCGGGTAAGAGGGCAGATGATATTCATGGAAGGTAAATTCCAGATTACACCGCTCGGCAATGCGGACGGTGTTTTCAAAGGCTTCCTCGCAGCCGGGGAACAGCCCTTTCATCTCGTCTTCGCTCTTGAGGTAGAACTCCTGCGTCTGGAATTTCATCCGGTTGGTGTCGTCCACGGTCTTGCCGGTCTGGATGCACAGCAGGACGTCCTGCATTTCCGCGTCCTCTTTGCGCAGGTAGTGGGCGTCGTTGGTCACCACCAACGGCAGTCCCAGCTCCCGGGCAAGGCGCTGCACCCCCTGATTCACCGGGCGCTGCTCCGGAATGCCGTGATCCTGCATTTCCAGAAAGAAATTCCCCTCCCCGAAAATGCCGGACATCTTTTTTGCGTATTCCTTCGCGGAATCGTAGTCTTCTTCCATCAGATACTGCGGAATCGCACCGGCAAGACACGCGGACAGGGCGATCAGCCCCTCGTGGTGCTGCTGGAGCAGCTGAAGGTCGATTCTGGGCTTGCCGTAAAAGCCGTGGATAAAGGCTTCCGACACCAGATAGCAGAGGTTTTCGTACCCCGTTCGGTTTTCACACAGCAGTACCAGATGGTAGGGGTCATTGTCGATCCCGTGGACCCGGTCGGCCATGCCCCGTCGGGCGACGTAGACCTCGCAGCCGATGATGGGCTTGATCCCGGCGGCTTTGGCGGCTTTATAAAAGTCAATACAGCCGTACATCACGCCGTGGTCGGTGATGGCAATAGCCGTCTGTCCCAGCTCCTTGACCCGATCCATGATGCCGTCAATGCGGCACGCGCCGTCAAGTAAGCTGTACTCTGTATGGACATGCAAATGTACAAAGCTCATGCCTTCACCTCTTCCGCCAGCTCCAGCAGCCGCCGCATTCGGCTGCCCATGGCGGGCTTTGTAATGGGCGGCTCCATCATTCCCGCCAGCTCGGACAATGACGCGGAGGGATTTTCCTCCCTCGCAATCGCCGCCCGTCTGAGCTTTTCGGGCAGTTTATCCATCGCGCCCGTCTCTCTTATCATGCGAATTGCCGCAAGCTGTTCCTGCGCGGCCTCCACCACCTTGGAGGTGTTGGCGTCGTCGCAGTTGCAGCGGCGGTTGACTTTGTTGTTCAGTTCCTTTTCCAGCCGCGCTTCCATAATGCCCATGGCCGCCACCGGTGCGCCGAGGAACGTGAGAAAATCGGAGATCAGCTCGCTGTGCTTCAGGTACAGCACCTGCCCGCCGCTTCGGCTGGCCATCTTTGGGGAAAAGCCCATGACCTCCCGCATCAGCGAATCCGTCTCCCGGGCAACGCTCTGGTGGGTGGTCGCCAGTTCCATATGGTAGCCCTTCCCCGGGTCGGTGACACTTCCCCCGGCGAGGAACGCACCCCGGAGGAACGACGCCTTGCAGCAGTCCTCCTCCACCACCGGCAGGTTCACATGGAGCGCCAGTGTGTCCTGCGCGTCAAAGCCGAAGGCTTCCATGATCGTCTCGATTTTATCGCTGTCCCATATCTGGAACACCAGCTTTCCCGGCGACGCAAGGCTGGGGTAGCTGTCGAAGGACAGATCAAACGCTTTTTTGAACAACTTCGGCAGAATATAGGCAAAATCCCGGCTTTCGGTGATGATTTTAATACCGTCAGCGGAGAAATTGTTGGCAAACAGCAGAACGCCGAAGCACTCCGCCAGAGCGCAGCAATGTTTCTGGGGCAAAATCCGGCAGACCTCCGCCTTGGCGGCAGAGGAAAAAGAGCTTGCCATGGGGAGACCACCTTTCCGAATGTTATCTATACGTTACCAGATACGAACCTCCGGCTCCAACCGGATGCCGCTTTTCTGATAGACCTGCTCGGACACCTGGGACAGCAGAGCCTTCACATCCGCCGCCGTCGCGCCGCCCAGATTGACGGCAAACCCGGCGTGCTTTGCGGAAATCGCCGCACCGCCCACCTGATAGCCCTTCAGTCCCGCTTCTTCGATCAGCGCCGCCGCATAACCGCCCGTCGGGCGTTTGAATGCAGAACCGGCCGAAGGAACGTCCAACGGCTGAGAAGCGGTGCGGCGGGCAATTAGGTCCTTCATTTTCGTCCAAATTTCTTCGGAATTTCCTTTTTTCAGGGCAAAAACCGCGCTGACCACGATTCCCGTCCGGTTTTCCAGCGCACTGTGACGATAGGAGAAGGCCATCTCGGCGTTGGACAGACGGGAAAGATTGCCGTCCAAATCCATGGCCTCAACACTTTCGCAGATCTGGCAAATTTCGCCGCCGTAAGCCCCGGCGTTCATATACACGCCGCCGCCGACGGTTCCCGGTATGCCGTGGGCGAATTCCATGCCGGTGAGACCCATGTTCGCAGCGTTCACCGCCGCCCGTGCCATGGTCACGCCCGCCATCACCCGGATGTGGGTCTCGTCCAGCCGTTCCATGCCGCCAAGGCAATCCTTCAGGCAGACAACCAGCCCCCGGACGCCCTCGTCCGGCGCCAGCACGTTGGTTCCCGCGCCCAGAATGGCGCATTTGCAGTTCAGCTTGGCGCAGACTTTCAGAATATCCGCCAATTCTTCTTTGGTTCTGGGAAATGCCATCACCTCGGCGTCTCCGCCGATGCGAAAGGAGGTATGCTTTGCCAGAGCTTCTTCAAACCGAAGCTCCACATCGGGCAGTAAAGCGGAGAGTTTCCGCTGGAATTCAGTCGACTCAGTCATAAACGCCTCCGGGTGTAAACTATAGTACAGTATAGCATATTCCCCGGCGGTTTGCAATTATGACAAACATGAAATTTATGTAACAAATACCCCGCAGAAAGAAATTGCGGGAAAGCACCGCTTTCCCGCAATTCTTCCATTACAACTTAGTCCTGAATCGGCACCGTCTCGGGGATCTCGCCCTCGCCCTCGGTGATCGCCCGCATGTAGGCCACGTTCTTGTCCTTATCGTACAGCATGACACTGTGGATTTGACCGTCTCCGTAGATGTCCACCATATCTCCCCACGAGTAGCCTCTGGCACGCACCGGGCAGGTACCGCTGGATTTGATTTCCAGACCGGACAGCATGGGCAGCATCTTCATAAGCAGATCCGTGATCTGGGAATTGGTCATGCTCACGGACACCAGCGGCAGAACCTCATTGGCCAGATTCTGCACGTCGGAAAGGCTCATCTTCTTGACCTTGGCCAGCAATGCCTCCATAAACTGACGCTGACGGGCGGTACGCTTGATGTCGCTTTCGCCGTCACCCTCCGCCTTCCGCATACGGACGTAAGCAAGGGCGGTAGAGCCGTCCAGCCAGTTTTTGCCTTCCTTCATCTCGTAGTAATAGCGGTCATGGAAGTCGTTGAGATAGTTAGCTTCCGCCGCAGTCAGCTCAACATTGATACCGCCCAGCAGATTGATTGCCTTGATAAATGCGTCAAAATCGATCTCCACATCGTAGTCAACTTCAATGCCGAAGTTGGAATACAGCGTCTGATTCATCAGGCCCATGGCATCCGCCGTGCTGTTGGTGCAGATGTAGCCGTTGTGGTAGATGCTGGTAAGCTTGATCTTGCCGCCGCTGTGCTTCTTTCCGTTGGTATCCGTATAGTTGGGATACTGAACCAGCGTATCCCGGAGCAGTGAGGTCAGCGTCACGGTTTTTTCGTATGTATTCACCGTACACAGGATCATGGTATCGGCAAACCGCTCAGCCTCTCCCTCACGGGCAGCCTGACCAACCAGAAGAATATTGATATAGTCCGCGCTGGAAGCAACATGCGGCTCGGTAGCAGCCGTCGTCTCCACCGTGGCGGCTGTCGCTTCCGTAGCAGCCGTCGTCTCCACCGGCTCCGTCGTCGGTTCGGTTCGGCTGATGGTTGGCACCTGCACCTGATTCATTTTATTGAGCATGGAGTTGTAATACACCACACCTGCAACTACCAGCGCAGCAATTAAAACTACAATAACCAGAACCACGATCAGAACGGTCTTCTTCCAGCCGCCCGTACTTTGGTTCTGTGGCTTTTTTCTTTCATAGCGTCCGCTCATGTTGTTCCTCCTGAGGGATAGTAGTCGAAGATACACTAGGGAACATTATACCATGATGCCGCCGAGATTACAAGTCTGTTTTTCATTTTTAGCCTTTTCTTAAAAATGGAAAGATGGGCAGCCAAAGGCTGCCCATCCGGTTGCTTGACTTATTTCTCCACGATTTCCAGCAGTTCCATAGGGCATGCTTTGACGCAGATGCCGCAGGCAATGCACTTGGAGGCGGGGCTGCCTTCCTCGAACACGATCACGTGCATGGGGCAGGCTTCGGCGCACTTGCCGCAGCTGACGCACTTCTTCTTGTTGATCATGTACACGCCGGTCTTGGGGTTCTGGGTGATGGCTTCGTGCTCACAGGTACGCATACACTTGCCGCACTGAATGCAGGTATTGGGCTTGGCGCCGGCACCCTTGGCCACGATGCGGACACAGCTCTTCTCCTCGTCAAATTCCTTATAGAACGCCTCGGAACAGGCAGCGACGCATTGCAGACATGCCATGCACTCCACATTTTTCTTAGCAGCGAGCTTCTTCATAGCGCAGAACTCTCCTTCATTTTTTATTCCCTTTCATTATACATGTCTATGCAAGAAAAAGCAACAAAAAATTTCAGAAAATCCGATTTTACGAGTTATCATATGCTAACTTGCAAAAGAAAATAAAGAAAACGTCCACTTCGCAGGAAACGGAAGAAAAAGTGTTTGCTCTTATAAAGTTGCAGAAAACTGGGTATTATTACCAGCGTAAACCCCGGCATACGGGAAATAATACGTTTGAAGCAAGATTCATTTGGAGGTAAAAACATGAAAAAATATGCCATTCTCGTACTGGTTCTCGTCCTTACCGCGGCGCTGTTTACCGGCTGCGGCTGCACCAACCAGGACCCCAGCAGAAACACTACCGTTCCCACCACGACGCCTACCGCCGCGACCACTGAGACGACCCGGGCTACCACCGCGCCCACCACGATGCCCCGCGTGGAGCCTTCCACCAACGCCACCATCGACAACGGCAACGGCCCTCTGGACGGAATGGACGACATCACGGAAAACACCGCCGCCCGTCAGGGTACAGCTGGTGTCCGATAACACCCCGGGGCAGTTCGCCCCGGTACATATTACCCAATGCGTCTCCGTTTCGCCGTCCGCGCCTGCACCCGCAGACGAAGCACTCGGGTTTTGGGGATCACGGCGGTGCTGTACGGGAAATCCTCGCCCCGGTACTGCTTCATGATCAAATCCAGTGCCCTGCGCTTTTCCTCCGGCTCAGTCACGTCCTCCAGATAGCCCCAGCCGATGACGCTTTCGTAGTTGATGGAGCACATCCCATTTTCCAGAACCAGACCGTGGGTACAGTCCAGCTCAAAGCCGGCGCGGTTGTCCTTTTCTATCAGAGCATACTTCGTCCCCTCCCGCGCACCGTGGATGTACAGGGTCATTCCGTCCGGCTCCATTCCGAAGTTCACGGGGAGAATGTAGGGTACTGTGTCCGTGTTCAGCGACAGATGAAGCACCTCGCAGCGGGTCATCATCTCCGTGATCTCGGCGGGGTTGGTCACTTCCCGGTCAGTTCGACGCATTGCCCTTCCTCCTTAAAGAATCGTTACATATCTCGTCAGATTTTTCTTCATTCTTTCGGCGGCAGCCACGGCCTGCTCCAGAAAATCCCCGCTGTCGGACTGTGCCTGCTTCCATGCGCAGGTGATCGTCTCCCCCGCGCACACCACCGCGCCGTGCCCCAGCCTGTCAAAGGCGTAAGAGCAGTTTTTGGCATTGGCACTGGGGGAATCGTAGCCGTCCACCAGGAAAAACACCCGTGGATACTTGCCGCGAAGACTGCGCAGACTTTCGGCGGAGCTTGCCGCCGTCAGCGCGCCGATCCGGGAATAGCCCAGCTTTCCCACCGCCTCCGGCGCGAACCGGTTTATCAAGTCCACAGCCACCGTATGCACCAGCCGGGAGCCGCAGAGCAAGTCCTGCAATTCCGGAGCGGATTTATTTCCGGTGCGCGCTGCCACGAACAAGTCCTTCTTCCCCTCTCGGCACCCGGGCAGGAAGGGCTTGATGATATCGCTGCCCAAGTATCCGGAAACAACCAATCCGTCACAGGGGTAGCCGCTTTCTCCGCCGAAAAACGCTTCCGCCGTTATTTGAGCAGCAGTCGGGCTGAGCAGCTCCGGCGCGTCCAGCACCGTGTAATAGCCCATGTTCCGGGCGGTGTTCAGCGTCTGCGCCAGCTCCTGCAATCCTTCGCCGCCCAAAAGGGCAAACGCGCCGAAGCTCAGCCGAACCGCCGGGACGATTCCCTTCAATCCGCCGAGCAAATCCCGGCAGAATTCTCCGTAACCTACAGCGTCGTGAGCATACCGGGGCGGCAGACTGGCCAGGGGCAGCATCAGCTCCACCATGGAAGGATTCTTCAGCTTCCGAATCTTTTCCTGTAACATATCAATAGACATACTCCCGCCTCCAGCATGTTTTTTGTTTATTGTATCACAACTTTCTCTATCTGCAAAGATAAAAACCTTCCAGTCCTGATTTTTTTCCTTTGGGGTATACTACCTGTGAAGGGAGGGAGAATTTATGAACGCAAAAGGATGGATGCTTTCCGCTGGTCTCGGCGCTGCTGCGGGTGCGGTAGCGGTTCTGATGATGCCCAGGCAGAATCCCGTGCGGCGCGTTGCGGCAAAGGCTGCCAATAAGGCCGAAGACCTTGCCTGGAAGGTCGAGGACAAAATGAACGAGGTTCTTTGACAAGTTAACGCAGAACATCCCGGAAGGCTGTCCTTCCGGGATGTTTCCTCATAAACCCTTATCCTGCGCTTTCAGCTTTTGCAGACGGATGGCGCACACCGCCGTAAGGAACATCGGTATCAGCAAAATGCAGGCGTTGCTCACATGCGCCGTGTAGTCGCCGTAAAACTCCACAAGCTGCCCGCCGGAAACGACCAGAAGCGACACACACCCGCACCCGGCAAGAGCGGCGCCATGGGTCAGCCATGGGGCGCCCCGGTGCTTTCTGAAACGGTACGCCAGAATCGCCAAAATAATTGCCACGACCGCGAGAACGACGCAGGAGATCGCCCCGTTGTGATCGACCGTCAGAAGCGGCTCCTCAGGGGATTCCACGTCCCCCTCCCCTTTCAGCAGAAGCACCTCCGCCCTGCCATTCTTGGGGCTGATATACCAATAATTGTTCCGCGCGGCATCCAGTTCCTGCAATTCTTCCGGCAAAGTGGGGTCACCGTAGCAGCTGTAGGCTGTGGTTCCCCCCGCGTCATCCGGCGTAACATAAGGGTCAGGGGGCATTTGCTCCCCAAAGTATACCCTGCCCCATGTGCTGAAGCAAAGAGTGCCCCTGTTTCCGGCCATGTCGTCATCACTGCTGATTCCCTGAACAATGTCCGTATAGTAGATACGGATGCTGCCGTCCTCCATCTTCACGACTTCCTTCACCGCCTGATCTGCGTCCAGCCAGATCGGCGCTTCCCAGAGGAACGCCGCGCCCAGCACAAGCGTGATCACCAGCATCACCGCCATGGTCACCGCTAAAACCCGGCGGCGCACAATGGCCTTTCTGATCTTTTTCAGTCCCGGCGCGTCTGTTTCCACCGGAATCGCCTGGGCTTTTTTCAGAATCCCCAGCTGCTTCGCGCATTCGTCGCACCCGCACAGATGCTCGTCCACGAGGGCGTTGCTCTCTTCGCTGGTCAGATTTTCCGCATACAGCGGGAGCAGATCCCGGATCACATTACAGGATAGTTTCATACACATTCCCCCATTTCATCCCGTATTTTCTGCCTTGCCCGGTGGTAGGTCACACAGGCCCAGTTTGCCGTGCGTCCGAACAGGCTTCCGATGTCACCAAAGGAAAGCTGCCCGAAGACCCGCAGGGAGAAAACCTCCTTATAGGGTTCCGGCAGGTCGTGTAGCACCCGGTGAACGGCCATGGCCTGCTGAGCGTCCATAATCTGTTCCTCCACCGCCTGCTTCGGGTCGCTGATTTCCAGCTCGTCGATAGGCTGGGACGGGCGCTCCTTGCGCAGATGGCTGAGGTAGGCGTTTCTCGCCATGGAGCATAACCATGTACGGATGTCGCAGTCGCCCCGAAATTTCGGCAGAGCATTCAACGCCTGAAAGAATACCTGTTCCGTCAGCTCCTCCGCAAGACTTTCGTTATGACTGATCGCCCGCAGGTACAGCTCCACATCCTGAAAATACGCCCGGTATATTTGTTCAAACTCCGTCACGGCCTCACCTCCTACACCCATTAGACGCGGGAATGGGGAAAATCTTACAGCATTCGTGAAAAAATGGGAGGGGATTTTTCCCCTCCCATATGTCAGGTAATGTCCAGCTTGACGGTCTCTCCCTCCACCCGGATGCGGATGGCGGAAATGGGATGCTCGAAGCTGTCGATAATGGCCATGCAAATCGGAGCCATCAGTTCCTTCTGGATGGTTCGGCGGAGTTCTCTCGCGCCATAGGTTTCGGAGTAGGCCTTTTTCACAAGATGATGGCGCAGATCGTCATCCCAGGAAAGGGTCAGGCCGCGCCCGGACAGGCTGTCCTGAAGCTCATTGAGCATGATGTCCGCAATGCCCAGGAAATCCTCCTCCGTCAGGTGGTTGAAGGTGATAATCTCGTCCACCCGGTTGATAAACTCCGGCCGCAGGAATTCGCGCAAGGCTTTCGTAGTCTTCTCCTGCACCTTGTCTCTGTCTGTTCTGCCGAAGCCCATGGCGCCCACATTTCCTTCGGAGCCGGCGTTGGAGGTCATAATAATGATGGCGTTTTCAAAATTCACCACTCTGCCCTGGGCGTCCGTAATGCGCCCGTCGTCCAGCACCTGCAAAAGGACGTTCAGCACATCGGGATGGGCTTTTTCAATCTCGTCAAACAGCACCACGCTGTAGGGACGGCGGCGGATTTTTTCCGTCAGCTGCCCCGCCTCGTCATAGCCAACATAGCCGGGGGGCGAACCGATGAGCTTGGAGACTGTGTGCTTCTCCATATATTCCGACATATCCAGCCGAATCAGGCTGTCCACGCTGTCGAAGAGATCTGACGCCAGCTGCTTGACCAGCTCCGTCTTTCCCACGCCGGTTGGGCCGACGAAGATGAACGATACCGGCCGCTTCTTGGGGGAAATGCCCACACGGTTGCGGCAAATGGCGCGGGACACGGCGTCCACCGCCTCG
>ERZ772867.2035-NODE-2035-length-20895-cov-6.450624_pt1 | contig 20895 bp, 16 predicted proteins | sample MGYA00511341_ERZ772867 | MGnify/ENA primary metagenome ERZ772867 (study PRJEB29015, sample SAMEA2737707) | human gut metagenome | biome: human gut; feature: human-associated habitat; material: faeces | place: China | collected 2012 ... | reverse complement strand
TGGTGCCGACGGTGATGTCAACTTCGTCAATGTCATAGCCAAGCTTGGACATCTCGGCCTGAACGAGCTCGGGCAGATTCTTGGTGCCGGCAATGATAACGTCGGCGTCCTTGGAAGGAACGAACTCAAGGGTCAGCTTGTCGAAATGCTGATTCTCTGTTGCGGGAGCTTCGGAAGCCTCGGCTTCGGGAGCCTTGGACTCTTCGGGAGCGGGAGCGCTGGACTGGCCGCATGCGCAGAGAGCAAATACCATGACAAGTGCGAGAAGCAGTGCTATGGTCTTTTTCATTTTTGTTTTTTCCTCCAAACAAAATTTTATGGCAGCGGCGGAAGCATGCGTCGTCAAATGTACCGATTTAAATTGAAAAACACCGTGATTCCACATTTTTCGCGCCGTGTGCCGACACTCAATATAGCATAGTTTGATTAGCTTTACAAGCTTTTTTGCAGATATTTTACAGAACCATGCTTTTAACTTTACCTATCGAGATATAGCCGTGCAGAACGGCTTCGATATCGCTGCCCGCAGGGGCGTCCCCGTGTGCGATGAAATCGGCGTCAGGGATGAGCGTCATGCCGCCGCTGCGGTGATTGGCGGAATAGGTGTTGTCGAATATGAACTTCGGAGCTATCGTGCGTTCGTGCAGGATGCCTTTGAATTCGTCGAGCGGACAGCCCGGGAAATTGACGTTCCATATCTCGCCGGCGGCGAGGGGCGCGGCCAGCAACTCGCGGGTGATGTCGAGTATGTATCGGTCGGTCACGTCGTAGCTGCCGTCGTGCTGTGCCGAGAAGGCGATGGCGGGGATGCCGTTGAGTACGGCCTCAATCGCGGCGGCGACGGTGCCGGAATAGGCAATGTCAAAGCCCGCGTTGTAGCCGATGTTGATGCCGGAGAAAACTACGTCCGGCCTCACCGGCAGCACGGCTTTCAGCGCGGTTTTCACGCAGTCCGCCGGAGTGCCGCCGATGCTGTAAGCCCCGGCGACGGGCAGCGGAAAATCGTATTCCTCCACCTCAAGCGGCTGGAATATCGTCAGCTTCTGGGACATGGCGCTGCACTGCGACGAGGGGGCGGCTACCCATACCTCGCCGAGCTGCATCGCCATCTCTGCGAGATGTACGATACCGGGGGAGCTTATTCCGTCGTCGTTTACAAGCAAAATCTTGAGCTTTTTATCCATTGGTCTGTTTTTCTCCTCTTATTATTGATAGAAGCGCGTCGCGCGCGGTGCCTGCGAGGTACAGTGAGCCGCAGGCGATAACGGGCTTGCCGCAGCTGAGAGCGAGCGCCGCCGCGGTCTGTACCTCACCGCAGCTCTGCGCCGGAATGCCCATGCCGTTTACAAGCTCCGCCAGCTTGTCCGCCGCCAGCGCGCGGGGACTCGGCGGAGTTACGCAGAAGAAGCGCTCCGCGTACGGCGCGAGGGATGCGAGCATCTGCCGGTAATCCTTATCGGCCAGCACACCCATAAGAAATACGCATTTCTCATCGGGCAGATATTCGCGCAGGTTCGCGGCCAGCGCCTCGGCGCATTCGGGGTTGTGCGCGCCGTCGATGATGACAGGCGGCTCCGCGCGCAGCACCTCGAAGCGCACCGGCCATTTAGTCTCAGCAAGGCCGGAGACGACTGCCTCGTCGCCGATACTCCAGCCCTTTGAACGCAGGACATCGAGCACTTCGAGCACGACAGCGGCGTTGCGGAGCTGATGTGCACCGAGCAGAGGCAGGCGCAGGGAAGTATAATTGCGCCATGCAAAGCTCTGGCCGGACAGCGAGTGCGATATCGGGCGGATGGAATCAAAATCCGCCTTGACGAGCCGCGCATTGTTTTCGCGGCAGGTCTTCTCGAAAACCTCTTCGACCTCGGGAACATTGCGGTAGCACACAACGTCGCAATTGGGCTTGATTATTCCGGCCTTAGCCGAAGCAATCTCGGGCAGCGTGTGCCCGAGATACTCGGTGTGCTCAAGGCCGATTGTCGTTATCACGGCGCACTCCGGACAGTAGATGGCATTCGTGCTGTCAAGCGCACCGCCGAGACCGACCTCAAGCACAACGATGTCGCATTGCTCCTCAAGAAAATAGAGCATCGCTATCGCGGTGACAAGCTCGAACTGGCTTGGGTGATCCGCCATGCCCTCGGCTATCGGCTTCACGCGCTCCGTAAGCTCCGCGAGCCGGTCGTCCGGAATCTCGGCACCGTTTATCTGCATCCGCTCGTTGAAGCGGCAGATATACGGCGAGGTGTAGAGCGCCGTTTTATATCCGGCCTTCTGCATGACGGACGCGAGCATCGCGCAGGTAGAGCCTTTACCGTTCGTCCCCGCGACGTGGATGAAGCGCAGCTTTTTCTGCGGGTTGCCGAGCTTTGAAAGCAGCTCGCGCGTACGGCCAAGGCCGAGTCTCGTGCGGCTCCATGTGCAGCTTTCTATGTAATTTATTGCTTCATGTGCAGTCATCTGAACATTCGCCTCTTAGAATTAGTAAGCATTGGATAAACCATATCACGCGGCCCTGAAGACCCTTTCGCGCAGCAGCCGCACCAGCGGCGGCATCAGTGCGCCGGTGACTATCGCCTTGCCGACGCATATCGCGTAGCGCACGGCGATGGAGCCGAAGATGTATACGGCGGAATAGTAGCCGTATATCTTGCTGTCGATGTACATTACGCCGGTGTTCAGCGTGGTAACAACAAGCTCCGCGATGACGACGATGATTATGGTCTGCTTTGTGCTGAGGGAGAAGCCGCGCTTCTGCGCGTACAGTCCGACAATCAGCCCGCACACGACGTAGGGGAGTATCCACAGCAGCGTCGTGACGGAAACGCCGTAGCGCAGGAGCTGATATACCAGCGTCCCGACAAAGCCGATCGCGGCGCCGTCGAGCGAGCCGAACAGCAGCGCCCCGACGATTATCGGCACGCTTTCAAGGGTGATTTTCAGGTTCCCGACGTCGAGCGCGACCGCGCCGAGTACGGCGCACATTGCGGCGAGCATCGAGTCGGCAGCCATCTGACGTGTTGTCATTTTTTTCATGTTCTCAAAAATTCTCCTTTCGTGACAGTTGCCACAAAAGGAGATAGTGATCCTTCAGCGGCAGCGGACGCGGGAGCGGCACCGCGCCATCACGGCATATTCCGGATGACTTCGTCTGCGGACAACTTCCCATCCCGCAGCACTTGACGCGCCGAACCCTACTCTGACACTTTCAAATTCTGTGCCCCGTCATGCGGGGCACATACAAGTTATACTTGAAAACCTAATGTTTTTCAAGTGTTATTTTCCGCCGCCTGAGCGACGTGCAGCGCGAGCACTGCTGTCGTAACGCTGCCGACGCCGCCGGGCACGGGCGTTATCGCGCTGACGATCGGCTCCGCCGCGTCAAAGTCCACGTCGCCGGTGAAGCGGTTCTTGCGCTCCGACCAGCTTATGCCGATGTCGATAACGGTCTGATCCTTGCTGAAATACTCCGCGCCGAAAAGCTCCGGTTTGCCTACGGCGGAAACGACAATATCTGCGCTGCGTACGGCGGGGGTATAGTCGCCGCTGCGGCTGTGAAATATGGTGACGGTGGCGTTCGCGGCGGCGAGGAGCATGGCCGCGGGCTTTCCCACAACGAGACTCCGCCCCAGCACCGCGACGCGTTTGCCCTCAAGCTCCACGCCGTAGTGGGCGATTATCTCCATGCAGGACTGCGCGGTGCACGGCGAAAAGCCGTTCCCGCGGCCGGAATATATCCGCGCCATCGAGCTGGGGCAGACACCGTCAACGTCCTTTTCGGGCGAGATTGCAGCGCAGGCCGCAAGCGCGTCGAGCCCATCCGGAAGCGGGCGCAAGAGGATGATGCCGTGTACGCTATGATCGTCGTTAAGCGCGCGGACGCTGTCCATCAGCTCCGTCTGGCCGGCCTCGCTCGTCAGCGCGGCGAGACGCACGCAGATACCGAGCGCGCCGCAGCGCCTGACCACTGCGCGCTCGTACGCGAGATCGCTGTCCCGCTCGCCGACGCGAACTATTGCAAGCGTGGGCATGACGCCTCTGGCGCTGAGCCTGGCTGTGAGTTCGGCGGTTCTTTTATCTATTTCGGCGGCGACCGGCGCGCCTTTTAAAATACGGCAGCTCATATAGGCGTACTCCAAATAATAATATAATAAAATAATTATATCCCGCGGCGGAAATGATGTCAAGCTTGCGCAGCTCCGCTGCGTTGTGATATACTGAATTTGTCCTTATTTCAATTTATAATCTAATTTAATGTACCGGAGGATAGCATGGAGCTGAAAATCGACAACAGCAAAACCTATGCCATTGCCCTTGAGGGCGGCGGGGCGAAGGGCGGCTATGAGATAGGCGTGTGGCAGGCTCTGGACGAGGCGGGAATAAAGTATAACGCCGTTTCCGGAACCTCGGTCGGCGCGCTAAACGGCGGGCTTATGGCCATGCGCGATCTTCCGCGCGCGATAGACGCATGGAACAATATGAAGCTCGGCAAGGTGATAGAGCTTGACGAGGAGCAGGAGGAGAACCTGAGCCGCGCTTTCAACGGCGATATCGGGCTTGACGACGTTCAGCGGCTCATCCCGGAAGCGCTGGAGATCATCAAAAACCGCGGGCTTGACGTCGCGCCCCTGCGCGCGTGGGTGCGCGAGGTGGTGGACGCGAAGGCGATAAAGGAGTCGGACGTGGAGCTGTATATCGCAACTGTCTCGATTACTGACCGTAAGGCGCTTGAGGTGAAGGTCAACGACCTGCCGGAGGATCAGATATGCGATATGCTTCTTGCAAGCGCTTATCACCCGACTTTCAAGCTGGAAAAGCTCGGCGGGAAATTCTATACCGACGGCGGCTTCGTCGATACTCTGCCGCTGCACGCGCTCGTCACGAACGGGTACAAGGATATAATCGCCGTGCGTATACCGGGCATCGGTCATAACCGCCGCTTTAAGATGCCGGACGACGTGAACGTTACATATATTGCCACGAACGCGGACCTCGGCGGCGTGCTGAACTTCGACGCGGAGCAGTCGCGGCGCGACATGGCGATAGGCTATCTCGACGCGAAGCGCGTTCTGTACGGCCTATATGGCGAGCATTATTACATCGAGCGCAGCATGACCGACAGGGAAGCGCTCAATATGCTGCTCGACAGCCTCGAAACAGGGGTGAACCTGCGGCAGTTCTGCGAGCGGGATCTGCCGAGAGTTGCGCGGCATCTCGACGCCGAGGGCGATTATTACGAGCTGCTGATCGCGGTGCTTGAGGATGCGGCGGAGAAGCAGAACATTGACAACATGCGGATATATAAAGATACCGAGCTTGTTGCAAAGCTCGAAGAGAGCAGAGAATAACGGTTTATGGGGCGGCCGCTGTGCCGCCCCCCGTTTCTTTTGTGCCGTGAACAGATTTTTGAACAAAGCGAAGTCTTGTGTTTATCCGAAAAATATGGTAATATAATCAGATGTATAGAAATTATCATGGGGGAATGTGCCGATGACGGTGATCAACGCGATAATACTGGGGCTGGTGCAGGGAATAGCCGAATTCCTGCCGATATCAAGCTCCGGCCATCTTGCCATTCTGAATAATCTCTTCGGCATGACCACGACCGAAAACGGGCACATGTTCTTCGATGTGCTGCTGCATCTCGGCACGCTGATTTCAATCTGCATCGTTTACTGGCAGGACATTGTTGATATGTTTTATGAGGTGCTGGCGTTTGCAAATCTCGGCCCGCGCGCAGGGGAGCGGCAGGAGCGCTATCCTGCGGCAAGGCTTTTCTTTATGATTGTCCTTGCGACACTGCCGCTGTTTCTCATTCTGCCCATAAACGACATGCTGGAGGGCCTATACTATAATAACGTGTTCATAGGTCTGGCTCTAATACTCACCGGCGCGATGCTCTATGTCTCAGATAAGATGAAGCCCGGCCGCAAAAACGAAAACAGCATGACCGTATGGGACGCGCTTATCATCGGCCTGTGCCAGTGCGTTGCGACGATACCCGGACTCTCCCGCTCGGGAACCACGATAACCGCTGGCATCGCAACCGGTCTGCGCCGCGAATTCGCGGTAAAGTTCTCGTTCCTGATGTCGCTGCCCGCGGTGCTCGGGGCGAACATCCTGAGCCTTGTTGACGCGGCGCGCGAAGGGATCGACATGCAGTATGTCCCAGCCTACCTCATCGGTATGGCGGTGGCCATGGTGTCCGGTATCGGCGCTATAAGCCTGCTCAAGTATATATCCAAAAACAGCAAGTTCGGCGGCTTTGCGTACTACTGCTGGGTCGTCGGTGCGCTGACAATAGTCCTCTCGATGATATTCTGACCGGAAAGGAACCGATAATGGCACAAACTAAGGGTAAAAAGAGTACATCAACAAAAACGAAAACTCAGACAAAGGCAAAGAAGACGCCCGAAAAGGACAATACTCCGCCTCCCGCGCCTCCGGCTCCGCCGATACGGCGCGAGGCTGGTGCGTTTGTATTCCTTTTTCTCGCGGTGTTCACGGCGGTCGGCATGTTCAATACTGACGGCGCGTTCATCGCGTATTTCACCGGCCTTGTGAGGGGCTTGCTCGGCTGGGGCTACTACCTTGCTGCGCCGGCATTCCTGTTTGCGGCGGTTATCCTCGGCTTCCATAAGGGACGCCCCGTTGCGGCGCGCGTATGCTGCGCGCTGCTGCTGCCGCTGCTGTTCGCGGCTATGGCAAATCTCGCGTTTTATGAGCTGCCGGGCGGCGAATTTGATTTAAAAACAGCGGCCAACACGCTGTTCATTCAGGGCAAGGCGCTCGAATGTGGGGGCGCTGTCGGCGGACTGCTGGCTTTCGCGCTGGAAAAGCTTTTCAGCGTGTATGGCGCGTTCCCGCTGCTGCTGGCGCTGTTCGCGCTGTGTCTCATAACGGCGTGCAATTCCAGCGTATCCGATATAATCAAGAAGCTCCGTGAGAGCGGACGTGCGCAGTATGACCCGGCAATGTACGAAGAGCCGGAGATAAGACAGGAGCGCACGGCGAAGAAGTCCGCGCGTAATGCGTCCGACGCTCCGGCAGCCGCACCTGCGTCCCGCCGCAGCGCATACACCATTGATATCCCGCTTGGAGATGACGAGGAGGCGCTGCCGCTCAACCGCTTTGAGACACCGGCTGAGCCGGAGACAAAGGCGAAGAAGGCCAAGGTGCGCAGAAAGCTTCCGGACGAAAGACCGGAAGAGACCCAGCCCGCGCCCGTTGTTATCCCAGAGCCGCAGCCCAAGGCGGCGGAGAACGACGATCTGGGTGACGGCTTCCGTGAGTTCCCGATCAGGCGCAAGGTAAAGCCCGCGCCCGTTGCGATGGCCGCGGAGATAAACGACCCGCCGAAGGCAAAGAAAGCCAAACGCGACGAGGTCGACGCGGAGGCAAAGGCTGTGGAGAGTGCCGTACAGGCAGCTCAGGCGGCGGACGGAGACTATGTGTTCCCGCCGACCTCGCTCCTGCGCGCAGGCTCCGGCACGGTGGCCGACTGCCGCGACGAGATAATGGTCAACCGCGACCGGCTTGAAAAGGCGCTCAACAGCTTCGGTGTCAATTCGCCGATAACGAACATAACCCGCGGCCCCACGGTGACGCGCTATGACATCGAGCTTGAGCAGGGGCTGAAGCTTGCCAAGGTCACGAACCTCGCCGGCGATCTGGCGCTGGCGCTCGGCGTTATGAATGTCCGCGTCGCGCCGATACCGAACATGGTGGCGACCGTCGGCATCGAGGTGCCGAACAAGATCGTCAGCACCGTGTACCTGCGCGATATAATCGAGTCGCAGCGCTTTACAAGCGCAAAATCGAAGCTCAGCTTTGCACTGGGCAAGGATATCGGCGGCGAGTGCATAGTCGGCAACATTGCAAAACTACCGCATATGCTTATCGCAGGTACGACAGGCTCCGGCAAATCCGTGTGCATGAATTCGCTGATACTGAGCCTGTTGTACAAGGCGCGTCCTGACGAGGTTCGCCTGATAATGATCGACCCGAAGATGGTGGAGCTTGGCGTATATAACGGCATCCCGCATCTGTATGTTCCGGTCGTCACCGATCCGAAGAAAGCGGCGGGTGCGCTGCAATGGTCGGTCGTCGAGATGATGAAGCGCTACCGCCTCTTCTCCGAGGCCGGTGTGCGTGACATCGCAAATTACAATAAGCACTGCGCCGAGACCGGCGAAGCGACGATTCCGCAGGTCGTCATCGTCATAGACGAGCTTGCAGACCTCATGCTCGTCGCCTCCAAGGAGGTCGAGGAGAGCATATGCCGCGTCGCCCAGATGGGGCGCGCCGCCGGTATGCACCTCGTCATTGCGACACAGCGTCCGTCGGCGGACGTCATAACCGGTCTTATGAAGGCGAATATCCCGTCGAGGATCGCGTTTGCCGTCTCGTCCGCGATGGAGAGCCGCATAATTCTTGACCAGGCCGGCGCGGAAAAGCTTGTCGGCATGGGCGATATGCTGTATTCTCCCGTCGGCTGCGGCAAACCCACGCGCATTCAGGGCGCGTTCGTTTCCGACGAGGAGCGCGAGGACGTTATACAGTTTATCAAGGAGAGCACCGGCGGCGCGCAGGTGAACTCCGAGATCGAGGAATTCATGGACAAGGCCGCCGAGGACAAGAAGGGCGCGGCGGATTCCAAGGACGACAAGGACGAGGATTCGCTCATGGGCAGCTACGACGAGATGCTGCCGCAGGCTGTCGAGGTCGTGCTGGAGATGAAGCAGTGCTCTGTCTCGATGCTCCAGCGGCGCATAAAGCTGGGTTATTCCAGAGCGGCACGCATTGTCGATCAGATGGAAGAGCTGGGCGTTGTCGGCCCCTACGAGGGCGCAAAGCCGCGCAGCGTCGTTATCGACCGCGACGGCTGGAACGCGCTGAAGGTGCAGCTTGGCCTTGCGAGCGACGTCGGTGCCGAGCTTGCGGCGGATATGGCCGACACCATGGACGATGAGGAAGACTAGATAAGATAAAATGGATTATTTCAAACCGGATATGACCGCGCTGGACGCCAACAAGCTTAGTATGCTGGCGCTGGCGCATGTCGGGGACGCGGTGTACGAGCTGCTCACCCGCACAATGCTGTGCACGAGGGCGAACAGCTCCGTCGCGCAGCTTCATAAGCAGACGGTTTCGTACGTGAACGCTCCGGCACAGGCGCGCGCGGCGGAGAAGATCCTGCCGCTGCTGGACTCCGAGGAGGCTTCGGTGTACCGCCGCGGGCGGAACGCGAAGGTCAATTCCGTGCCGCATAATGCGGATATCGGGCAGTACCACGCTGCGACAGGGCTTGAGGCGCTGTTCGGCTGGCTATATCTGCAGGGGCGGACGGAGCGCGCGGAGGAGTTTTTCCGCGCGATAATGGAGGCTGAATAAATGCCGCTTGACGCTATTACAATATCCGCGCTCTGCGATGAGTTGCGGCCGCAGCTAGAGGGCGCGCGTATCGACAAGGTGCAGCAGCCGGAGCGGGACGCCGTCCTGCTCTCGGTGCGCAGCCTCGGCAGGAACCGCCGCCTGCTCATCGCGGCGGGCGCGGGGAATGCGCGGCTGCATTTCACGGCGGAGAGCATAGAAAACCCCGCCGAGCCGCCGATGTTCTGCATGCTGCTGCGCAAGCATCTGACAGGCGCGAGGATCGTTTCGATAAGCCAGCCGGAGCATGAGCGTATGCTGGAGCTGGAGATCGACACGCGTGACGAGTTGGGCTTTGCTGCGCGCAAAAAGCTTGTGATTGAGCTTATCGGGCGCAGCTCGAACCTCATCCTTGTCGGCTCCGACGGGCGCATCATCGACTGTATGCGCCGTATGGATTTTGCCGGAGACGCGGAGCGCAGCATGATGCCGGGCATGTTTTACCGTATGCCGCCGAAGCAGAACAAGCTGTCCGTGTTCGACGCTGCCGAGGACGAGCGCCGCGCGCTCATCGCGCAGGCGGATAGAGCGGCGCCGATGGATAAATGGCTGCTCTCGGCATTTTCGGGGCTGTCGCCGCTGCTGTGCCGAGAGCTTGCACATCGCTGCGGAGGGGACTATGAGCGGCTTGACAGCTGCATTTCCGCGCTGCTTGAAAGCATTGCCAACGGCGAGACCGCGCCGTATATCCTCACGCGAGACGGCGCGCCGTTTGATTACAGCTGCATTGCGATAGGCCAGTACGGGAGCGCGGCGGAGACGGAGCGCTTCGACAGCTTTTCGGAGCTGCTGGACAATTTCTACGCCAGACGTGACAGACTTGAGCGCCAGCGCCGCCGCGGCAGCGAGCTTACGCATTACGTCAAGACTCTGCGCGACCGCACAGCGAGAAAGCTTGCCGCGCAGAGCGAGGAGCTGAGCCGTGCGGACAGCCGCGAAGAGCTGAAAAAGCAGGCGGAGCTGGTCACGGCGAACATATACCGCATGAAAAAAGGGGACAGGGAGCTGCGCTGCGAGGACTATTACGAGCCAGACTGCCCTGAGATCGTCATCCCGCTCGACGTGCTGAAAACGCCGCAGCAGAACGCGGCGGCAATGTATAAGGAATATAACAAGCTGAAGGCCGCGAAGGAGCATCTGACGGTGCTCGTCGCGCAGGGCGAAGCGCAGCTTGATTATCTCAACAGTGTCATGAGCGAATTGCAGTGCGCCGAGAGTGAGAAGGATCTGGCCGATATCCGGCTTGAGCTTATCTCCTCCGGATATGACCGCAAGGCGAAGGCCGTGAAAAAAGAGCGCCTGCGCCCTCAGCAGCCGCTGCGATTTGTCACGGATGACGGGCTGGAAGTCCTCGTTGGACGCAGCAATATCCAGAACGACGAGCTGACGACGAAGCTTGCCCGCCGCACGGACTACTGGCTGCATACGCAGAAGGTGCACGGCAGCCATGTCATCCTGCGCCGTGACGGGCTTGAGCCGCCGCAGCGGAGCGTCGAGCAGGCGGCCTGCATCGCAGCCTATTATTCGCAGGGGCGCGCCTCCGGCAAGCTGCCGGTGGATTACACCATGGTGCGCTTCGTGCGCAAGCCCTCCGGCTCGCTGCCGGGCAAGGTGATCTATACCGATTACAGGACAATCATCATCGAGGGCGACGAGAGCCTTGTCGAAAGGCTCCGCGTCAAAAAATGAATCGCAGCCTGGCCGCAGCCAGTGATGTGCAATTTAACCAATTAAATCGGCGAACAAGACCCGTATTTTTTATTCATACGGGTCTTGACATTTTTTGTCGCGGTGCTATAATACGCACAACAAGTGAAAACTTCAAACCTATGACGGAGAGAAGTAACCAGTGCAGAAAACCCTCAGAGAGTCCCGGATGGTGTGATCGGGACGGCAGACGGCTGGCGAATGGACTTCGGAGGGCGGATCGAAAGGGCGACTGAGTAGAGACCGACGGGTATCCCACCCGTTATCCATCGGGGCGCATATGATGGTATGCGTAAGCGAGCGGACGTTTTTATGACGTCAATTTGGGTGGTATCGCAGAAGTGAACGGCTTTTGTCCCATGTGTATGGGATAAAGGTCTTTTTTCTTTTTCCCGGCCCCGGCGCAGCCCGGAAAACATCTGCCATCCAAAATCATATAAAATCGGAGGAAAACACAATGAAAACCAACAGCACTATCAAGAAGATCTTTGCAATGCTCCTTGCCTGTGCCATGATGCTGGCCTTTGCGGCCTGCGGCAGCAGCCCCGCGCCGGCAGCGTCGGAAGCCCCCGCCGCCGAGGACGACGGCATCGTAAAAGTCGCAATAATCAAGCAGCTTGACCATGCGTCTCTCGACGAGATCGCAAACGCGATCGCCGCCCGTTTTGATGAGATGAACGCCGCGGGTGACGTCAAGGTCGAGTATTCCATAAGCTCCGGCCAGAACGACCAGACCATTCTCAAGCAGCTGTGCGATCAGGCAATAGCCGATAAGGTCGACGTCATCGTCCCCATCGCGACCACCGCCGCGCAGGTAGCGACCCTCTCCGCTGATGGCACCGGCGTCAAGGTCGTCTACGCCGCAATATCCGACCCCGCGGCCGCGAACCTGACCGGCATCGACTACGTCACCGGCACCAGCGACGCGCTGAATACCTCCTTCATCCTTGACATGATGCTCGCGCAGAACCCGGATATCAAGAAGGTCGGCCTGCTGTACTCCCTGTCCGAGCCGAACTCCGCCACCCCGATAGCCGACGCGAAAGCATACCTCGACGCGAAGAACATTGAATACGTCGAGCAGACCGCGAACACCAACGACGAGGTCGTCGCCGCAGCATCCGCCCTTATCGCAGCTGACGTTGACGCGATCTTCACCCCGACCGACAATACCATAATGGCGGCGGAGCTTGCAATCTACGAGGATCTCGCAAAGGCCGGCATCCAGCACTACACCGGCGCTGATTCCTTCGTCCGCAACGGAGCCTTCGCTACCTGCGGCGTGAACTACACCGAGCTTGGCCGCAAGACCGCGGAGCTGGCCGTCAGAGCCGTTTCCGGCGAAGCGCTTCAGGACTTCTACCTCATGGACGGCGGCATCATCACCGTCAACACCGAGACCGCCGCTGCCCTCGGCGCGGATTACTCCGTGTTTGCCGACATGGGCGAGCTGGTCGAAGTCACTACCACCAAGGACTGATATTGATATTCACCGTCCCCCAGCGCAACGCTGGGGGAACCGGCCTGAAAGGAGTTTTTGCCAATGCTGATAATCAGCCAGACCGCGCTGGAACTGGGCTTTATGTACGCGCTCGTGGCGATGGCACTGTTTCTGAGCTATCGCATCCTTGATATCGCAGATATGACGACCGACGGCTGCTTCGTGCTCGGAGCCGCCGTCTCGGTCACGCTCTCAGCCGCAGGGCATCCGTTCCTCGCGCTGCCCGCCGCGATGCTCGCGGGAGCATGCGCCGGATTCGTCACGGCGTTTTTGCAGACGCGTCTCGGTGTCCCGTCGATACTCGCCGGTATAGTCACGAACACCGGGCTTTATACGATAAACCTCATGGTCATGGGCTGGAAGTCGAATTTCAGCCTCCTCGGCGGCACGACGATATTCACCCTCCTGCGCGACACCGGTATCGGCGGCGACTGGTACGAGCTGCTGCTGGCGGCGTTTATCACCATCCTTGCCGCGGTTCTGCTGAGACTTTTCCTCGGTACGCGGCTTGGCCTATCTATCCGCGCGACGGGCGACAATCAGGACATGGTGCGCGCATCGTCCTTAAACCCGAACTTTACGATAACCGTCGGCCTCTGCATCGCAAACTCACTGACCGCGCTCTCCGGCGCGATAGTCGGCCAGTATCAGAAAACCGTGGATATAAACTCCGGCACGGGCATTGTCGTCATCGGTCTTGCCTGCCTCATTATCGGCGAAACTCTGCTTGGCCGCCGCACGGTCACGAAGGGCGTCATCGCCGTGATCCTCGGCTCGATAGTGTACCGCTTCATTTACGCGATAGTGTTCTACACCAAGGTTGTCCCGGTGGAGTGCCTGAAACTGCTGACTGCGGTAATAGTCGCGCTGGCGATCGCCGCGCCGAGCATCAAAAAATGGGCGGCGTTCCAGCACCGCAAGCTCGCGGCGCAGAGAAGGGGAGGGAACTGACATGCTTGATATAAAGAACATCTCCAAAACCTTCAACCCCGGCACCGTGAATGAAAAACGCGCGCTTACCGACTTCTCGCTGCATCTTGAGCGGGGCGACTTCGCAACGATAGTCGGCTCGAACGGCGCGGGAAAATCCACGCTCTTCAACGCGATAGCGGGCTGCTTCTATGCCGACACCGGCAGCATCTCGCTTGCGGGACGTGACATCACCTTCACCCCGGAGCATCAGCGCAGCCGCGTTATCGGGCGGCTGTTTCAGGACCCGCTCCGCGGCACCGCGCCGCACATGACGATAGAAGAAAATCTCGCGCTCGCGTATCTGCGCGCCTCGCACGGAAACCCTTTCAGCCGCATATCCCGCGCTGATAAGGAAAAATTCCGCGCGCAGCTGTCGCTGCTGGACATGGGGCTTGAGGATCGTATGCGGCAGCCGGTCGGCCTGCTGTCGGGCGGTCAGCGCCAGGCGCTGACGCTGCTGATGGCGACGATGGTTCCGCCCCAGCTGCTGCTGCTCGATGAGCACACGGCGGCGCTCGACCCCGCGACGGCGGAAAAGGTGCTTGAGCTGACACAGCGCATCGTCGAGGAGAGTCACATAACCTGCCTTATGGTCACGCACAACATGACGCAGGCGCTTGAGCTTGGCAACCGCACCCTGATGATGGCGGACGGGCATATCGTCATGGACGTAAGCGGCAAGGAACGCGAGAGGATGACCGTTGACAGCCTCGTCGCTAAGTTCAAGGCCGGGACGGGCAGGGCGCTGGATAACGACAGGATGCTGCTTTCATAAACATCTTAACAGCTAACAAACCGCATTGATGTATCATCAATGCGGTTTGCCGTTAAATGCAACAAAAATGTGTGCGGGCGAATAGCTATTATGACGGAAATGAAAAATGTGAGTTGCCAATAGTTAAATTTTAGTCTATTATATTAATGTTCAGGCGCGCTTGGCGCAATAAAAGGGGGAGGAATAATATGGCACAACTCAGACCAAAAATAGTGAAGCTCGCAAAGATAATCGGCGGCGCTTCAGGTATGCTCGTCAAGATAGATGAGAACGCTCCGGAGTATTACTGCATGGAGAACATTGTCTCCGATGACGAGGCCGACATCGCCATCGCCGCGGGACTGCGCAAGGAACGCACTGCGGGCTGGCTGGCCGCAAAGGTGGGGAAGACCGTCGCGGAGATACAGCCTGCGCTGGATAACCTCGTGTACTACGGCGTGTTCCGCCGCGTGTACAGCGAGGAACTGGGCGAGGATACATATTTTATGCAGATATTTGCACCCGGCATACTCGAAATGATGGTGAATAATCAGCCGCTCATGGCGGCGCATCCGGAGGTCGGCCGCGCGTTTGAGGAATATACGCGCCTGCGTATGCAGACTATGGGGCCGATACTGCCCGACGGCTACGGCCTTATGCGCGTTATCCCCGTGGAGAGCGCTATCGAGGGGCTGCCCGGCGTTACCGACGACGAGCGCCTGTCTTACTATTTGAATAAATACGACACCTTCTCGGTCTCGCCGTGTTCGTGCCGCGCGTCGCGTACGCTGCTGGGGGACGGCTGCGGACATCTCGCCGAGGATATGTGCGTCCAGATGGGCAAGGGCGCGGAGCACTACATTCGTTCCGGCCGCGCCCGTCAGATAAGCCGCGAGGAGGCTTATGAAATCGTAAAGCGTGCCGAGGAAAACGGCCTCATGCACGATATCCCGAACATCGAGGGCAGCGGTGAGACGTCGGCTATCTGCAACTGCTGCGCCTGCGCCTGCTTCGGACTTCGCGCCGGTATGATGTTCGGCGCGCGCGACGCTATCCGCTCAAACTTCGTTGCCGAGGTGGATGAAGCCAAGTGCGTGGCCTGCGCGCAGTGCGTCGAGGTATGTCCCGGCAACGCACTGAAGCTCGGCCAGAAGCTCTGCGCGACGAACGACACTTCCGCGCCGAAGTATACGAAGATAACCGAGACCTTCAACTTTGCCAAGGCCGTCAACGAGGACTACCGCGAGAACCGCGAGGACGTCCTGCCGAGCGGTACCGCGCCATGTAAGGCCGCGTGTCCCGCTCATATCCCGGTGCAGGGCTATCTCAAGCTCGCCGCGCAGGGGAGATACACCGAGGCGCTGGAGCTTATCAAGACGGAGAACCCGTTCCCTGCGGTCTGCGGCCGGATCTGCAACAAGCGCTGTGAGGCCGAGTGCACCCGCGGCGACGTTGACGAAGCGGTCGCCATTGACGAGGTCAAGCGCTTCATCGCCGACCACGACATGCACGAGGCGACACGCTTCGTGCCGAAGATGGTCAACCAGATCGGCAGACCGTATACCGAGAAGATCGCCGTCATCGGCGCGGGGCCTGCCGGTATGAGCTGTGCGTATTATCTGGCGCAGAAGGGCTATCCCGTCACCGTGTTCGACCGCAATCCGGTTCCGGGCGGAATGCTGACTCTCGGCATACCGTCATTCAGGCTTGAGAAGGACGTGCTCAACGCCGAGATAGACATTCTCAAGGAGATGGGCGTCGAATTCAGGTGCGGCGTCGAGGTCGGCAAGGACGTCACCATTCAGCAGCTGCGCGACGAGGGCTACAAGGGCTTCTATCTGGCGATAGGCGCGCAGAAGTCCGCAAAGCTGCATATCCCCGGCGAGGAGCTGGAGGGCGTGCTCGGCGGCGTTGACTTTCTGCGGGAAGTGAACCTCGGCAACAAGCCGGACATCGGCAGGCGGTGCGCCGTTATAGGCGGCGGCAACGTTGCGATGGACGTCTGCCGCAGCGCCGTGCGCCTCGGCGCAGAGGAGACCTATGTATTCTACCGCCGCTCCGAAGCGGAGATGCCCGCAGACCCCGAAGAAGTCCGCGAGGCGATGGAAGAGGGCGTGAAGTTCCGCTTCCTGAGCGCGCCTGTTGAGATCATCGGCACAGACGGCAGAGTCAGCGCGATAAAGATCGAGAAGATGGAGCTTGGCGAGCCGGACGAGAGGGGACGCCGCAAGCCAGTCGGCACCGGAGAATTTGAGATCGTTGAGATAGACAGCGTCATCGGCGCAGTAGGCCAGACTGTTGACTGGGGTACGCTTGACGTCGGTGCGCTCAAGACCACGAAGAAGAACACCGCCGAGGCCGACAGCCTGACCTATCAGACTGTGCAGCCTGACATCTTTGTCGGCGGCGACTGCTACACCGGCCCGAAGTTCGCGATAGACGCGATTGCGGCAGGCAAGGAAGCCGCCATCTCGCTGCACCGCTATGTCCACCCCGGCCAGACGCTCACCGCGGGGCGCGACCGCCGCGAGTACCGCGCACTCGACAAGGAGCACGCGATGATCGGCGTCGGCGGCTTCGACAGGGAACACCGCCAGACTCCGGGCTACAACGCCGCAAAGGCCAAGACCTTTGCCGACGCGCGCGTGACATTTACAGAAGAGCAGGTGCGCAAGGAATGCGCCCGCTGTCTCGGCTGTGGAGCGACCAAGGTTGACAGCTATCTCTGCATCGGCTGCGGGCTCTGCACCACGAAGTGCAAGTTTGACGCGATACATCTAAAGAAAGTCCGTGACTGGCACGCGGCGCCGTTCGAGGCGATGCCGATAAAGGTCGCGGAGAATCTTGTCAAGCGCACCGGCGGCATTGTCAAAAAGGCGGTAACGAAATAATGCACGAGCTTGGCATTTGTGATGCGCTGCTGAAAATGGTCGATGGTATCGCGCGCGACGAGGGGCTTGCCTGCGTGAGAAAGGTGACGGTAGAGGTCGGCTCGCTGTCCGGCGTCATTCCGGCATACCTTACCGACTGCTGGGATGCCGTGACCGACGGGACGCCGTATCAAAGCACGGCGTTTGCGGTCGAGACGCTGCCGGGCGTCGCACAGTGCATCGACTGCGGAGAGAAATTCACTGCTGATATAGAGAAGCTCGTCTGCCCGCGCTGCGGCGGAAAAAAGCTCACGCCGCTGACCGGACGTGAGCTTATGCTGAAAGAAATTGAAGCGGATTAAACAATTCAGCGCCAAGAAAGAATACTACGCAAAAAGCTGCTATCGATCGATAGCAGCTTTTTATTATCATGTTTCCGAACTGTCAAGCACGCCGAAGCCGGCCACTTCTGTAGTCGGGATAGAGAAGACTATGCTTCCCGCTTTGCTGTCAGGCCCAGCCTTTTCGAGGATCGCGCGCATTATCCCCGCCTTCTGCCCAGCGGTGGAGACGATGAGGATGACCTCCTTCTCATCGGCGATCGAGATGTTATAAAACTTCGGCGCGTCCTTTGATCCGGTGCCCTTGCCGTGCAGCACAGTCCCGCCGCGGGCGCCGGCGGCTCTTGCCGCGTTCATTACCATGTCGGTGCTGCCCTCGTTTGATATGGCTACGATAAGCTCATAGTCGTAGTTTATTGCCGGTGTGTATTTTGCGTTCTTTGTATCTCCGTTCATGTATGCCACGGCTTTTCCTCCTCCAACGCTTTTTATCGGTATAGCGATCACAAACCCGTGCCCCGGCACGCCGAGATGCAGGTATCGCCGTTGCGCTGCTATAAGCTGCGCGGTTTTTTCTTCGTTTGCCACGGTGAGCACGACGCGTTTCTCGTTGGACTCTATGCCCAAGAGGTCGAGCATCCCCTGCATGGCCGTTCCGCGCCCGTGCAGCGTCACGGTGAGCGGAAGCGAAAGCTTTTCGCATATCTCCGTCAGCGCCCCGAGCGCTTCGGGATTGATTATGGATATAACGTAATTCATGCTCCCGTCTCCTCCCAAAGCTCTATTATATCAAAGTCGCCATACGTCTCGACTGCCGACGTATGCTTGGCCTTGAATTCATATATGAAGCCGACCGCCTGAATGGACAGCAACGGCAGCATTGCTACCATTGCGACGACGCCGAACGCGTCGCGCAGGACGTTCCCGCCCACGGCGATGCTCGCGCCCATGACAAACTGGAGCATAAAGGTCGCCGTCATGGGGCCGGAGGCGACTCCGCCGGAGTCGAATGCGATGGCGGTGTATATGTCCGGCACGAAGAACGACAGGCCGAGCGCCAGCGCGTAGCCCGGAACGAGGAACCATAGTATTGATATCCCTGTCAGAACGCGGAGCATCGATATGCCCATGGCAAGCGAGATCGCGACCGAGAGACTGAGCTTTATCGCGCGGCCGGGGATAGCTCCGGCGCTGACCTCCTCGATCTGCTTTTCAAGCACTCCGACGGCAGGCTCCGCCGAGATTATGAACCAGCCTAGCAGCATCGCAAGGGGGATTAGCAGCCAACTCATGCTGCCCGCGAGTGCAACTCCAAGCTCTGCGCCTAGCGCCGAGAAGCCGATGTTGACGCCGGTGAGGAACAGCACGAGACCGACATATGTATACAGAATACCAATGAGTATTTTTGCCAAGCTGCGGCGGTTCAGACGCAGCAGCGCAAGCTGGAATACAAGGAATATTGCAACAATCGGCAGCATGGCGACCGCCATTTCCTTCATATATACGGGGATAGCTGCGAGAAACGCGCGCCCTATCCCGACCGTGCTGTCGTATGATGCGGCGCTGATATCAACGACGGCGCTGCCGCCGCTGGAGAAAAAGCCGAGCAGCAGGACAGAGAGAATAGGCCCGATCGAGCACAGCGCGACAAGACCGAAGCTGTCCGCCTCGGCGCGGTCGTCGCTTCTGACCTTGGAGACACCAAGCCCCATCGCAAGGATGAACGGCACGGTCATCGGCCCCGTGGTGACTCCGCCGGAGTCAAAGGCGATGCAGAGAAAGTCACGATCCGTGAATGCGGCGAGCACAAAAATCAGCGTATAGCACACGATGAGTATCCACCGGAGCGACGCGCCGGTGAGGATGCGGAGCATACATATCGCCATGAAAAGCCCGACTCCCGCGCCGACGGTCACGAGCAGGACGCTGCTTTTGATATGCGGCACGGTCTGAGCCAGAACCTGCAGGTCAGGCTCCGCGACAGTGATGGCGAAGCCGAGCAGAAAGCTGACGCCGAGTATCAGCGGCATATTCTTTGTTCGGGTCAGCGCCGTGCCGATCCTGCTGCCGATGGGCGTCATGGACTGCTCTGCGCCGAGGGAAAACAGCCCCATTCCAACGACCAGCATCACCGCGCCTATCAGAAAGCACAGCAGCAGATCGGGGCGCATCGGCGTGACTATGAGACACAGCAGAAGCACTATGACCGCGATGGGCAGCGCCGACAGCGCGGCTTCAACGATCTTTTCTTTGACTGCGGTTCTGTTTTTTTCCAGCTGAGTTAGTTTTATAATATCACTCCCTGAGATTTTTCTTTTCCTAATAGTAACATGAAACCGCCTGTCATGGCAAGCCAACTTCGCATAATAATGTGCATTGGACACAAAATGTTTAAAAAATTGCGGCTATCTTAACAGAAAAATAGCGCGGCGGTGCGGCACAGAAAAAATCAGCACCGGACTTTGTCCGGTGCTGACCTATGGGGGGTGCTTCGCATCGACTGCGGCTGCGACACTGAGCCGGTACAAAGCATATATGGAGCTTAAAGCAGAGCGTTTATCTTCGCTTCAACTTTTTCGGCGGTGTCCTTGGGGACTATGCCGGCCGCGACGACCTTATCAAATATCTCGCCGCATTTTTTCTTGTTGAACATCTTTATGGGGTATTTGAGGAGCTGGGGCGCGTCCTCCTTAATGACGGCCGCGGTTGCGGGATTGTCAAACAGTTCCTTTACGGTCAGACTTCTGAAATCCATATCGGTTCTCCTTATAATTATTTTGGGATCAAATCAGACGATGTTGTACTTCTTCAGCAGGTCAACGACGACGTTGTTGGTAAGCGGCTCCTTGACGAGACCGAGCAGCGGGAGAATAGTGGGCAGCAGGAACTCCAGCGGCTTCTTGCCGTCGAGCAGCTTGCTGGTAGCATACAGCAGGTCGCGGATATCGTACACGGAGCCCCAGACTTCGGGCACGCCGCGGTCAATGTTGCAGAGCGTGTAGACCGCTTCCATGCCGGTGCGGATGGAGTACTCGGTGGTGAACACGGTGTCGCGCGGAGTGTCGGCGAACTGACCGACGAATGCGAGGTTGACGGAACCGTCGGGAACTACCTTGGGGCGGTCGCCCTCGGCTCTGGGCATGAAGAAGGTGGTGACGTAGGGCATCATGCAGGGCGTGGTGTTGCACTCTTTTTCGGCGAGCTCCATGATCTGATCTTCAGGGATGCCGATGTGGTACAGCCACTCTGCGCACAGCTCAATGCCGGTGCAGTCGCACATGTTCTTCTTGATGAAGTCGCCCTTGTCGTCCCAGC
>ERZ772867.2032-NODE-2032-length-20899-cov-5.145366_pt1 | contig 20899 bp, 18 predicted proteins | sample MGYA00511341_ERZ772867 | MGnify/ENA primary metagenome ERZ772867 (study PRJEB29015, sample SAMEA2737707) | human gut metagenome | biome: human gut; feature: human-associated habitat; material: faeces | place: China | collected 2012 ... | reverse complement strand
ACAAAGTATTCCCGCGAAAAAATGGCTTCATCAGGCGAAAAATCCCTCGCTGTTGGGCATATTTCCGGTTTTCAGACAGACCCTAAAAAAGACCCCGAATGATGTGAAAATCATTCGGGGCCTTAGACTGTCGGAGAACTGTGCCATTGTGCACACTGCTGCGGCAGTCCTACGGATTTCCAAACATTTTGGCTGCTGAACCAGTGGCTTTTATGCCCATCCGGGGGATTCTTACACAAGGCTGAGAACCGGCTCGGGATCGCAGTGTATCTTTTGACGCGCCGGCCTTGCATTTTATTGCGGAAAATGCTACAATAAATGATACGAAAACGCGGGGAGGAAAAATGCATGTTCTTTCTGAATTTCAGTGACCGCCGCACAGGAAACTGCGGCTCAATTGCCGCTTTCTGTGCACAGATGCAGGGCGGCCGGGCTGTTGATATTCCGGAAATCTTTGCGCGGGGGTGCGGGGCTTGCCAGACCGAATGCTTTCAAAAAGACGGCGTCTGCCCGCTGCCGGATGCGCCTGCAATCACGGCGCTATATGAGGCGATCACGGAGCAGGGCGCCTGCTTTATTGTGCCGAATTACTGCGACTGGCCCTGTTCAAATTTTTTTCGCTTTTGCGAACGCGGGTGCGGCTATTTTGGCACCGGTACAGAACGCGCCGAGCGCTATCTTGCCGCCGAAAAGCATTTTATCGTTGTCAGCAATACGAACCGCGCCCATTTCGAGGAAATTTTTTCGGAACATGTTCCTTCCGCCAACTCCCCGCACATTCTGTTTCTCAGCGCCGCTGCGTATCACCGCGTGAGCCTGCGGGGCGATCTTGTGGAGGTTGAGGAGGTGCGTGCCGCGCTGCGGGCTTTTTTTGACGAGCCGCCCGTAAAACTATAAAACCGGAATTTGTGATATTATTTTGGCTGCTGTGGTTATTGAACGTGAAAGGGAACCATGACGGTTCCCTTTCGCGCGATTCTTCCATCCGAAGTCTTCGGATGGATATTTTTTTATTGTTTGACCCCGAATGATGTGAAAATCATTCGGGGTCTTTTAACGCAATATCGTAAACCACATTTTTGGGAAGTCCCAGCTCTGCGGCGGTCTGCTTGACCGCATCCTTGCGGCTGAGCCCCTGAGAAATCAGCTGGGCGACACGGGCGGCGGCGTCGTCCTCTGAGGCGGATTCCTTTACCGTTTCCGGCGCGCCCGCGACGATGAGAACGAATTCCCCCTTCGGCGGCGTTTCGGTGTACTTTGTCAGGGCTTCCCCCAGTGTGGTGCGGACGACTTCTTCATGAAGCTTTGTCAGCTCCCGGCACAGACTGACGGGGCGGTCAGCGCCGAAGACTTCCGACATATCCGCCAGCGTGGACACCAGCTTGTGGGGGGCTTCGTAGAAGATCATCGTCCGGGTCTCGGTTCGCAGGGCGTCCAGATGCTCCCGGCGGCTTTTTTTCGCCGTGGAGAGGAAGCCCTCAAAGCAGAACCGGCCGGTGGACTGCCCGGAAATGCTCAGCGCCGTGATGGCGGCGCAGGGACCGGGGATGGCGCAAACGATGATTCCGGCTTCAGCGCACTGCTTGACCAAGTCCTCCCCGGGGTCGGAGATGGCGGGACTGCCCGCGTCGGAGACCAGCGCGCAGGTCTCCCCGGCGAGAATGCGGTCAACGATCCGGTCACCCTTCGTGGCCTTGTTATGCTCGTAGTAGCTGACAAGGCTTTTTTTGATGCCCAGATGGTTGAGTAGTTTCAGCGTCACCCGCGTATCCTCGGCGGCGATGAAGTCGGCGCTTTCCAGCGTCTCCCGGCAGCGCAGGGAGATATCCCCCAGATTGCCGATGGGGGTCGGGACAAGATACAGCATTCCGGCCATGTGAAACCTCCTAGAGATGGTAAATTCGGCGGTATTGCTCCGTGGGAGCGCCGCTTGCGTCGTGGAGGACAATTTCCTCCCACTTTAGGCTCGGCTTTCCGCCCTTGCGCAGCTGCAGCAGGACAAGATTCACCGGGGAATCCGCCCGATGGCGCACAAGGCACAGCCGCTTGGCCTCCAGATTCCATTCCGAACCCCGGATGATCAGCTCGGCCAGCCGTTCCGGACGGTGGACGAGGAAAAAGTCGCCGCCGTATTTCAGCGCCCAAGCGGCGGCCCTGAACAGGTCGGCGGGGGAGCAGGCGTCCTCCCGGCGGGCGAGGGCGGCGCTGCGGCTGGCGGGGCCGCCGGAAAAATAGGGGGGATTGGAGACGCAGACATCAAAGCTTCCCGGAGGAAAACTGCCGGGAACTTGCCGCACATCGACGCATATACTTTCCATGCGGGTCGTCAGGCCGTTGCGGCGGATGTTGTCGATGGCGGCGAGGTGGGCACTCTGAGACAGCTCCACGCCGGTGACGCGGCAGCTTTCATTCACGGCGCACAGCAGCAGCCCCAGTGTGCCGCAGCCGGAGCCGAGATCCAGCACCCGGGCGTTTTTGGGGAGCCTGACAAAATGGGACAGCACCATGGAATCGGTGCTCAAGGGAAAAGCGCCTTCCGGCAGGTTCAGGGTAAATCCGTTGGGTAACTGCTCCATGAATGCCTCCCGTGGTGATATTTACGCTATTATACAACAAAAAATCGGCCTGCGCAAGCACTTGCGCAGGCCAATTCGGGTCCGAGAAAGATTAGCCTTCCTCGATAGCGTCGGCGGGGCACTGATCGGCGCAGGAACCGCAGGAAACGCAGATATCGGGGTTGATCTCGTACTTGCCGTCACCCTCGGAAATAGCCTCGACAGGGCACTGCTCGGCGCAGGAGCCGCAGGCGACGCAGCGGTCAGTAATCGTGTAAGCCATGGTGTTACCTCCATTTATCTAATATGTATTGCACGCCACACAACTAGCGTATCCCCATTGTAACATGGTTTTCCCAAAAAGCAATTCCTTTTTTATAAAAAATTTTTGAATAATTTCTGCCTTGGGTGGTGAGAATTTTCCGGAAAAGGAAAGGGAAAAACCATTAACTCGGGAGGGATACCGTGCATTACGATATACTGACGTCCGACCTGATCCAGCGTGCCGCCCAACTGGCGAGAAGTCTGGGACACAGCTACGTCGGCTCTGCCCATCTGCTGCTGGTGATGGCGCGGGAACCCGGGGCGGCGGGGCAGACCCTCCGGCTTCTGGGCATGGACCCGGACCTGACGGAGGCAATGGCACGGCTGCTCTACGGGCAGGGGACGCCGGAACTGCCCCTGCCTCAGGGACTGACCGGGGAGTCGCGGGAGCTTCTTCGTGGGGCGGCGCGGGAGGCAAAGCATCTGGGCAGCCGGGAAATTACGCTGCAGCATCTGCTGCTGGCGATGGCAAGACGGGAAAACAGCGACGCATATGAGCTTTTGAAGCTCAACGGCATCAGCACCGACGAGCTGTTTACCCATGCGGTGGACTATCTGCACTGGGAGCAGGGCGCTCCCGTGAGAGGAAAAAAGGAGGCGGTCACAACGAAACTTCTGGAGCAGTTCAGTGAAGATCTGATTCTCAAGGCGTCAGGCATGGACCCGGTGATCGGGAGAGAACGGGAGATCGACACGGTCATCGGCATTCTGTGCCGGAAAAACAAGAATAACCCCGCACTGGTCGGCGAGCCGGGGGTGGGAAAAACCGCCATCGCCGAGGGGCTTGCCCAGCGGATGGCGGTGGGCAACGTGCCGCCCCAGCTGAAGGACAAACGGCTGGTGAGTCTGAACATGGCGTCTCTGGTTGCCGGAACCAAGTACCGGGGCGAATTCGAGGAACGTCTGCGGGACGTGCTGGGGGAAATCCGCCGCAGCGGAGACGTGATTCTTTTCGTCGATGAAATGCACACCATCGTCGGCGCGGGCGCGGCCGAGGGTGCCATTGACGCGGCGAACATCTTCAAGCCCGCTCTGGGACGGGGCGAGCTGCAAATGCTGGGCGCGACGACCCGGGAGGAATACCGGAAGTATATTGAAAAGGACGCCGCGCTGGAGCGCCGGTTCCGCCCGGTGGTGGTGGAGGAGCCGGGGGAGGAGGCAACGCTTTCGATTCTCCGGGCGCTGAAGCCGGGGCTGGAACGGCACCACCATCTGCGGATTTCCGAGGAAGCGGTGAAGGAGGCGGTGCGCCTGTCCCGGCGGTATCTGCCCGACCTGTATCTGCCGGACAAAGCCATCGATCTGTTGGACGAAGGCGCTGCCCGTGCGCGGATGGAGGAAATGCAGCTGTCCCGGGGAGGCCCCGCCAGAAAAGAGCTGGAACAGGAGCTGAACGAAGCGGTACGGGAACGGAAATTTGAAAAGGCCGCCGAACTGCGGGACAAAATGCAGCACCTGTCGAAGCCCGCCGACGGAAAACGCGCCCGGTGCGTCACCGGGGCGGACATTGCGTGGGTGGTCTCCGCCCGGACGGGAATTCCCGTGGGGCGGCTCACCGCCGGGGAACGGGAACGGCTGCTGGGGCTGGAAGGATTGCTGTCCGCGCAGGTGGTGGGGCAGAGCAAAGCTGTCAGCGCCGTGGCCGAGGCGGTGCGCCGGGGCTACTGCGGCATCCGGGACGGGTCGCGGCCCATTGCGTGCCTGCTGTTCACGGGACCCACCGGCGTGGGAAAGACGGAGCTGTGCCGGGCGCTGGCGCAGGAGGTCTACGGCAGCCGGGACGCCATGATCCGGCTGGACATGACGGAATATATGGAAAAGCAGTCGGTCTCCCGCCTGATCGGCGCGCCTCCCGGGTACGTCGGCTATGAGGAAGGCGGCAAGCTGACGGAGGCGGTTCGCCGCCGCCCCTACTGTCTGGTGCTGATGGATGAGCTGGAAAAAGCCCATCCGGACGTGCTGGGCATCCTGCTGCAAATCATGGAGGAAGGAACGCTGACGGATTCCACGGGGCGGCACGTCAGTTTCAAGAACGCCATTGTGGTCATGACCTCCAACGTGGGCGGTCAGATTCGGGGCGACGGACTGGGCTTCTGCGCCGGGGGACGGAGCGCGGAAATCGGCGAAGCGCTGCAGCAGGCGTTTTCCCCGGAATTTCTGGGACGAATCGACCAGACGGTGTGCTTCGAGCCGCTGGGGACCGGTGCTCTTGAAGCCATCACATGGAAATATCTGCGGCAGCTTCAGGAGCGGACGGCGGCGCTGGGGACCCAGCTGCTGCTGCCCCCGGAACTGGCGACGGAGCTGTTGAAAAAGCGCCCCGGAAAGGATGGCGCGCGGCAGATCCGCCGCCTTGTGCAGACCGAGGTGGAGGGGCCACTGGCGAGCTACCTGCTGCGCTGCGGGAAGAAACCCGCACGGGTCAAGCCAAAACTGGAGGACGGAAAGCTGGTTTTTTGACGCTCTGGGGCGCGGTGAAGGCGTGGTTATCTGAAATGAAGCTGAGAAAACGCCTGCTTTATTAGAACAAATATGCGAATATTCCCCGATTTCTGGCGGAAATCGAAAAATCCCTGAGAAAAAGATTGATTTTTTCCCTTGCGGGTAGTATACTGTCTCTACATGGAGCAAAAGGGCAGTAAAGTGGAGTGAAAGGGAGGTGAGCGCCGTGATCGGGAAATATCCTGCGAAGCTGGACGAAAAGAGCCGCCTGTTCGTGCCGTCCAAGCTGAGGATGGAGCTGGGGGACACCTTTTTTGTCACCCTCGGCGTCAACTGCGGTCACCGCTGTCTCACCGTCTACACTGCCGAGGAATGGAAGCGCCTTTCGGATAACTACAATGCCATGAGCATTTCCCAGCGCTCCGGCGCAACCAGCCTGATTTTTATGAACGCCGCCGAATGCAGCCCGGATAAGCAGTACCGTTTCAGCCTGACGCAGTTTCTTCTCAGCTACGCCGGAATTGACCGGGAGGTCATGATCGTCGGCCGGGCGGGACAGGCGGAGATCTGGGACGCGAAGGAATTCGCCGACTTTGAGCGGGAGAACCTGACCCCGGAGAAGCTGCTGGCGTCCCTGGAGGCGATCGGCCTATGAGTGAATTTCATCATGTTTCCGTGCTGTTAGAGGAATGCATCCAGGGGCTTGCCATCAAGCCCGACGGCATTTATGTGGACGGAACGTTAGGCGGCGCGGGACATTCCAGCCGCATTGCCGCGAAGCTCACAACCGGGCGGCTCATCGGCATCGACCGGGACAACGTGGCGCTGGAAGCGGCGGCGGAACGGTTGAAGCCCTATGAAGACCGGGTCACGCTGGTTCACGCCAATTTCTGCGACATGGATGAGGCGCTCGAGAAACTGGGCATCGACAAGGTGGACGGCATTCTGTTGGATTTGGGGGTTTCCTCTCCCCAGCTGGACGACGGGCAGCGGGGCTTTTCCTATATGACGGACGCGCCGCTGGATATGCGCATGAACGGCGAGGACGTCCGGGACGCCCGTCAGATCGTGAACACATGGTCTTACGAGGAACTCAAGCGTATTTTGTATGATTACGGCGAGGAGCGCTTTGCGCCCCGGATCGCCGCTGCCATTTGCCGCCGCAGGGAGCAGGCGCCCATCGAGACGACCCTGGAGCTGGTGGACGTGATCAAAAGCGCCATGCCCGCTTCCGCTCTGCGGGAGAAGCAGCACCCGGCCAAGCGCAGCTTTCAGGCCATCCGCATCGCCGTCAACGACGAGCTGGGGGCGGTGGAAACGGTGATGAAAAAAGCCGTTCCGCTGCTGAATCCCGGCGGACGGCTGGCGGTAATTACCTTCCATTCTCTGGAAGACCGCATTGTGAAAAACGCCATGGCGGAGGCGGCGAAGGGCTGCACCTGCCCGCCCAGTTTCCCGGTCTGCGTCTGCGGCAAGAAGCCTCAGGTGCGGATCGTGACCCGCAAGCCCATCGTTTCCGGGGAAGAAGAACTGGAACGGAATCCCAGAGCACGCAGTGCCAAACTGCGTATCTGCGAAAAACTATAAATTATAACAGGCAAATTGCAGGAAAGGGGATAGAATGATGACGGAAAAGCCCAAAATTCAGTACATTGGTCAGTTCTATGTCCCCGGCAGCGAGGCGCAGGTGCTTGCGCCGAAGAAAAAGAAGAAAAAGGCCAAAACAAAGCTCCCGATCGCAAAGCAGGAGCAGGTAAAGGCAATCTATATCGACCCCGTGGCGCTGATTGGCATCACGGTGGCAGTGGTGATGCTGGCAGTCATGGTGGTGGGAGCATTGCAGCTGCGCAGCGACTGGGCGCAGTATGAGCAAATGTCCAACTACGTCTCCCGGCTGAACCAAAACAACGCCGAGCTGGAACGCACCTATCGGGACGGCTACGATCTGGAGGACATCCGGGACAAGGCGCTGGCGCTCGGCATGGTGCCGGTGGAGGAAGTGCCAAGCAGAACCATCACCGTCACGATCTCCCAGCCGAAGCCGGAACGGACGCTCTGGGACGACATCGTCTGGTTCTTTGGCGGCCTATTCGGGGACGGGGAAGCCGCTTCCTTCGGATGAGCGGAAAAAGCGGTTCCCCTGCATAAAGTCCGCCCTTCCTCATAAAGTAAGATAGCAGCTGCACTGGGCGGCGAGGGATTCCCTTGCTGCCCAAAGTTGTATCTTGACGGAAAGGCCGGTGGCTTATGGGGAGGAAGAAGCGGGAATTTAACCGTCTGCGGCTGGACAGCGGCCAGCACAGGCGCATCATGCTGGTATCCGCGCTGCTGGGGGCGCTGGCCTTCCTGCCGGTGGGGCTGCGGCTGTACAGCCTGATGGTGACGAACTACGATTATTATTCCTCCCTCGCTCTGCGCAACCAGACCCGCACGACGACGGTGACCGCCGACCGGGGGGACATCTTCGACCGGAATATGAATATTCTGGCGACCTCCGTCAGCGTGGAGAATGTGTACCTTGACCCCCACGAACTGAAGCAGTCCAAGGCGGATATTCCCGAAATTGCCCGGACGCTGGGAGAAATTCTGGGGAAAGACCCCGCCTGGATCGAGGAACAGGCGGCGGACATCAAACGGCGCTATAAGCAAGTCGGCACCCGCGTTGACGAGGAGACTGCCGGAACAATCCGGGATTACATCAATGAAAAGGGCATTTCCGGCATCCATCTGGAACCCACGTCCCAGCGGGTCTACCCCTATGAAACGCTGGCGGCGCAGGTCGTCGGCTTCACCAACGCATCCAACGAGGGCTGTGAAGGGGTGGAGGCCGCCTACAACAGCTTCCTCGCGGGCAGCACGGGCAGAGTCATTACAACCAAGGGCAATAACGAAATGGATATGCCCTTTTCCTATGAAAACTACGTTTCCTCCCGGCAGGGGGACAGCGTGATCTTAACGCTGGACGCCACGGTGCAGGCGTGCCTTGAAAAGCAGCTTTCTGCCGCCATTGCCCGCTATGATGTCCAGAACGGTGCGTTCGGGCTGGTGATGAACTGCAAGACGGGAGAAATCCTCGCCATGGCCACGCTGGGCAGCTATGACCCCAATAACTATCTGGAAATCGCCGACGAGGGAACGGCGGCGCAGCTGGAAGAAATGAAACGGGTCTACCTCGCCGAGCCGGAGGGGAGCGAAGCCTACGAGGCTGGGAAGACGGCCTATGGGGAAGCCCTCTCCGCCGCCCGATTGAAGCAGTGGCGCAACCGGGTGATCTCCGACGGCTATGAGCCGGGTTCTACCTTCAAGGTGCTGACCATGTCGGCGGCGCTGGACTGCGGCGCGATCGACCTGAATACCCCTTTCCACTGCTCCGGTTCTGAGCAGATTCCGGGACGTGCCCAGCGGCTCCACTGCTGGCGCTCCACGGGACACGGGGCGGAAAAAACGCCTCAGGCGCTGCAAAATTCCTGCAACATCGCCTTCGCCCACATCGCCCTGAAGCTGGGCGGGGAGCGGTTTTATGAATACGTCAAAAACTTCGGGGTGCTGGAAAAAACCGGCATCGACCTCGCGGGAGAGAGCAAGGGCGTCTTTTTCGACAAGGCGCTGGTCACGGACACGGACAAATGGGGGACGGCGTCCCTGACCTCCGGTTCTTTCGGCCAGACTTTTAAGATCACCCCCCTGCAGCTGGTGCGGGCGATTTCGTCCGTGGTCAACGGCGGGCAGCTGATGGAGCCATACATCGTCTCGGAGATTCTGGACGCCGACGGCAATACGGTGATGAAGGCGGAGCCGACGGTGGTGCGCAGAACCATTTCTCAGGAGACTTCCGACACGATGCGCACCCTCATTGAGTCCGTCGTTACGGAGGGAACGGCAAAAAACGCCAAAGTTGCCGGGTTTTCCATCGGCGGAAAGACCGGAACCAGTGAAAAAATTGACGTTTTTGACGAGAATGGCCAGCGCGTGCAGGATAAAATCGTATCTTTTGTGGGGATTGCGCCTATGGACGATCCGGAGTATATTATACTTGCCGCGTTGGATACACCGTCCCGGACAACGGGAATTTACATTTCCGGCGGCGTCATGGCGGCGCCCACCGTGGGCGCGGTGATGGCGGACGTGCTGCCATACTTAGGCGTGAAGCAGTCCTTTTCCGAGGACGATATCGCGGGAAAGCAGATCGTCATGGAAGACCTGACCGGCATGACGGCGAAGGATGCCCAGACGCTTCTGAAAAAAGAAGGGCTGACGGCGGCAATTTCCGGCAGCGGCGAAACGGTGACGGGGCAGATCCCGTCTCCCGGACAGACCGTTCCCGGGGAAAGCCAGGTGCTTCTGTTTCTGGGGCAGACCCCGGAGCCGGAAACGGTGAAGGTCCCCGATTTTTACGGCATGAACCGTCAGCAGGCCAGCGACGCCGCGGGCGCGCTGGGGCTGTACATTCTGGTGACGGGGAACGATGAAATTTCCACCGGCGTGACCGTGACGGCGCAGAACGTGGCCAAGGATACCGAGGTTCCCGCGGGAACGACGATCACGCTGGTATTCGCGGATACCGCGGCCAGAGACTGACAACGGAGGATAAATTATGAAGCTGAAGGAACTTTTGACGGGCATTTCCGTTCTGGAATGCACCGCAGACCCGGAGCTTGAAATCAAAGAGATTTTCTACGATTCCCGGAAGGTGACCCCGGGCAGCCTGTTTGTGGCCGTGTCCGGCTTTGCTGCCGACGGAAATAAATTTATTCCCATGGCCGCGGAAAAGGGCGCGGCGGCGGTGGTCACGGCGAAGAAGCCGGAGACGGACATTCCCTATGTTCTGGTGGAATCCGACCGGCTGGCGCTGGCGCTGCTGGGGTGTAATTTCTTTGGCCGCCCGGCGGAGCATATGACCATGATCGGCATTACCGGCACCAACGGAAAAACGTCCTCCACGCTTCTTCTAAAGCAGGTTCTGGAAACCCGTCTGGGGGCGAAGGTGGGGCTGATCGGCACCATGGCCAATATGATCGGGCAGGAGACCATCCCCACCGAGCGAACCACCCCGGAGAGCTTTGAATTGCAGGCGCTGTTTGCCAGAATGCGGGGCGCGGGCTGCACCCATGTGGTGATGGAGGTTTCCAGCCACGCCATTTCCTTGGAGCGCATCGGCGGCATTCATTTTGACGTCGCCGCCTTTACCAACCTGACGGAAGACCATCTGGACTTCCACAAGACCATGGACGCTTACTGCGAAGCCAAGGCTGAGCTGTTCCGCCGCTGCCGTCTGGCTGTCGTCAATGCGGACGACAGCTATTCGGACAGGATTCTCGCGGCGGCCGCCTGTCCGGTGCTGACTACGGGCGTACACAACCCTGCCGACCTGCGGGGCGAAGATCTGGAGCTTCTGGCGCAGGGCATTCGCTTTACGGCCGTATCCGGCGAGGAACGGGCGGCGGTGTCTCTGCCCATCCCCGGAAAGTTCACCGTCTACAACGCGCTGACGGTTATGGGTATCGCAAAACAGCTGGGCATTTCCCTGACGGACTGCGCCGCCGCACTGAAAACGGCCTCCGGCGTCAAGGGCAGGGTGGAGGTAGTCCCCACCCCCGGAAAGCCCTACAGCATCCTCATTGACTATGCCCACACCCCCGACGGACTGGAAAACGTGCTTTCCTCCGTGAAGGATTTCTGCAAAGGCCGGGTCATCGCGGTATTTGGCTGCGGCGGCGACCGGGACCCCATGAAGCGGCCCATTATGGGACATATCGGCGTGAAGCTGTCGGATTTTGCCGTCATCACCTCGGATAACCCCCGCACGGAAGACCCCATGGCCATCATCGAGGACATCCTGACAGGGGTAAAACAGGAAGACGGGGAATATATTGTTATCGAAGACCGGCGCGCGGCCATCAGATATGCTATGGACATTGGGAAAAAAGATGATATAATTATTCTGGCAGGAAAGGGTCATGAGACCTATCAGGACATCGGCGGCGTAAAGCGCCACTTGGATGAACGGGAAGAGGTTGCCGCCCACCTGCGGGAAAAAGAGGAAACGGCATGGGAAAATTAACGCTCAGACAGGCCGCCGAGTGGTGCGGCGGTGTGGTGGAAGAAAAATACGCGGACGTCGAATTTTTAGGCGCGGCCAATGACACCCGGGTCATGCAGCCGGGGCAGCTGTTCATCGCGCTTCAGGGCGCGCGGGACGGCCACGACTTCATCAAAAAGGCTATGGACAGGGGCGCTGCGGCGGCTCTGTGCAGCCGCAAGGTGGGGAACTACCCCGCGATCTATGTGGACGACCCCCGCATTGCTTTGGGGAGAATCGCCCGGGAAGAACTGAAACGCATCGGCGCAAAGGTGGTGGCGGTCACCGGCTCCGTGGGCAAGAGCACCACGAAGGAAATGGTCGCTGCCGTGCTGGAACAGGCTTTCGTCACCAGTAAGACCCCGGCCAACCACAATAACGACATCGGAATGCCCATGGCGGTGCTTGCCATGCCGGAGAATACCGAGGCCGCGGTGCTGGAAATGGGCATGAACCATTTCGGCGAAATTGCCTACCTGTCCCAGATCGCAAGACCGGACGTGGCCGTTATCATCAACATCGGCACTGCCCACATTGAATTTCTGGGCACGCAGGAGGGAATTCGGCAGGCGAAAATGGAGATCGTGGAGGGCATGACCCCTCACGGGATGCTCCTGCTCAACGGCGACGATTTTCTCCTGCGGAATCTGGACAAGGAGCCGCAGCAGCGGGTTACATACTTCGGTTCCTCCGAAGGCTGTGCCGTCCGGGCGTTTGACGTCAATCAGGACGGCGACTATCTGCGCTTCCGGGTGGAGGCCGGGCGGCTGTCCTTCCCGGTGAAGATGCTGCTGGAAGGCGAGCACTACGTCAACGACGCGCTGGCGGCGGTGACGGTCGGCCTGAAGCTGGGGGTGCTGCCCGAAAAGATTCAGGCGGGGCTTTCCCAGTTCCGGAACATTTCCGGCCGTCAGGAGATCATCCAGGCCGGCGGCATGACCATCATCAAGGACTGCTACAACGCAGGCCCCGAATCCATGGCGGCGGCGCTGGCCGTCCTTGGAAAGAAGCAGGGGCGGCGGATCGCGGTGCTGGGTGACATGCTGGAACTGGGGGACTGCACGCAGGCGGAGCACTACCGGGTGGGCAGGATCGCCGCGGAGAAAGCGGATTTTGTCTTTGCCTACGGCCCCAATTCCGGGCGCATTATCAGCGGAACCATCACCGGCGGTATGCCGGAGACCCGGGGAAGAGCCTTTACGAACCGGGAAGAGCTGGTCGCGGCGCTGAAACGCACGGCAAAGCCCGGCGACGTGCTGCTGTTCAAGGCCAGCCACGGTATCCATCTGGAACAGGTTATCGATGCGTTCTTAGGCGAAGAGAAGTAACGGAGGAAGAAGTCATGACAAGAATCTTGATTACGGCGGCGGCGGGCTGCATCCTGACCGGCGGCATTGGGTATCTGCTGCTGCCGGTGCTGCGGGCGCTGAAAGCCGGACAGTCCATTCGGGAGATCGGCCCCACATGGCACAACAGCAAGGCCGGCACCCCCATGATGGGCGGACTGATGTTCATTTTCGGGACAATTCTCTGCCTGGTGGGCAATTTCCCCGCTATGAGCGATGATTCCCCGTTTTATGTGCTGGCGCTTGCCCTGTGCTTCGGCCTCATCGGGTTTCTGGACGATTTTACCAAGGTCAAATTCCACCGGAATCTGGGCCTGACGACGCTCCAGAAGGCCATGCTGCAAATGGCGGTATCGGCGCTGTTCCTGTACGCCATGTACCGTTCCGGCTTTATGGATACCCATCTGTACATTCCCTTCGCGAATGTGAGCTTCCAGCTGCACCCCATCGTCTATATTTTCTTTGCCATGTTTGTCATGGTGGGGACGGACAACGCGGTGAACCTCACCGACGGTGTGGACGGCCTGTGCGCCAGCATCACCCTGCCTGTGATGATATTCTTTACCGCTGCGGCCGCCGCCATGGGCAAATACGATCTGGCACTGCTGCCCGCGGCTCTGTCGGGCGGGCTGGTCGCGTACCTCTTTTATAACTGGCATCCGGCCAAGGTCTTCATGGGAGACACCGGCTCGCTGTTCTTAGGCGGCGTGGTGTGCGCCATGGCCTTCGCGCTGGAGATGCCCCTGATTCTGATTCTGATCGGCTTCGTGTATGTTTGTGAAGCCATGTCCGATATTTTGCAGGTCTCCTATTTCAAGGCGACCCACGGCAAGCGCCTGTTCAAGATGGCGCCCATCCACCACCATTTTGAAATGTGCGGCTGGAAGGAAGAAAAAATCGTGCTGGTATTCGCCGGTGTGACGGCGGCCATGTGCGTGCTGGCCTGGTTCGGCATTTCCGGACTTGTTGGCTGATTAACTCCTGAAAGGAAGTATCTTATGGCGTCGGAGCGTAACCTCCATGCCAAAGAGAAACGCCGCCCGGGACTTTCCCGGACGGGGGAAAGCGTCGATTACCCCTTTTTGCTGCTGGTGCTTCTGCTGCTGACGGTGGGACTGGCTATGCTGTATTCGGCAAGCTACGCCCAGAGCGAATACGACACCAGCTACGAAATTTCCACAAAATATCTCCAGAAACAGGCGGTCTGCGCCGCGATCGGTCTTGCCGCCATGTTCTTTTTCAGCCGGATACCCACGGGCGTCTGGTACCGGTTCGCATGGCCGCTGTACGGCGTGAGTATCGCGCTGCTGCTGAGCGTCCTCGTCATCGGCGAGGAGGTCAACGGCGCGCGGCGCTGGATCAATCTGGCGGGCATTCAGTTTCAGCCCTCCGAGATCGCGAAATTCACTATGATCCTGCTGTTTGCCCGGCTGACCCGGCTGTACGGGCAGGACGCGAAAACCTTCCGCCACGGCGTTCTGGGCTTCGGTCTGGCGCTGATGGGGATTCTGGTTCCGCTGGCACTGGAAAAGCACCTGTCGGCCATTATGCTCATGGGCATGGTGGCGGTGGTGATGATGTTCGTGGCGGGCACCCGAACCAGATGGCTTCTGGCCGGGGCGGGGGCTGCCGCCGTGTTCGTGGTCGTCTACATCAGCTTTATGGGCTACGCCGGCGACCGGGTCACCGCGTGGCTCCACCCGGAGCTTGACCCGGGAGACACCGGATACCAGATCTTGCAGTCGCTGTACGCCATCGGCTCCGGCGGGCTGTTCGGGCTGGGCTACGGCAAGTCCCGGCAGAAATATCTGTACCTGCCTTTTCAATATAATGACTATATCTTTGCGGTGATCTGCGAGGAGCTGGGACTGGTGGGGGCAATGGCAATCGTTGCGCTGTTTGCCGTCACCATCCTGCGGGGCTACTGGATCGCGCTGAACGCCCGTGACCGGTTTTCCACCGTCCTTGCGGCGGGACTGGTGACGCTGATCGCGGTGCAGACCATTCTGAACCTGTGCGTGGTCACCAATCTGCTCCCCTCCACCGGCATTGCGCTGCCGTTCTTTTCCTATGGCGGTACGGCGCTGGCGGTGAATCTGGGGGAAATGGGCATTGTTCTGGGTATTTCCAGAGGGCGAAACCGGAGAAAAATACAGGAGGCATGACCTATGAATCTGATTTTTACCTGCGGCGGCACGGCGGGACACATCAACCCGGCCATCGCGGTTGCCAATATGATGCGGGAACGCCACCCGGACTGCAATATCCTCTTTATCGGCGCAAAGGGGCACATGGAGGAAAAACTGGTGCCGCAGGCGGGGTATGACCTCAAATGTCTGGAAGGTTCCGGCCTCAGCCGGGGAAAGAACCTTGCCGCAGTGAAAAAGAACCTCCACGCGGTAAAATGCGTGCGGGAGGGCGTGAAGGCGTGTAAGAAGATTTTCCGGGAATTCAAGCCCGACGTGGTCATCGGCACCGGCGGCTATGCCAGTTTCCCGGCGCTGTACGCCGCCCAGTCCATGGGCATTCCCACCTGCGTCCACGAGAGCAACGCCGTCCCCGGCGTCACCACCCGTCTGGCGGCGAACAAGGCCAGCCGGGTGCTGGTGGCCTTTGAGGAAAGCGTCCGCCACTACAAGCACCCGGAAAAGGTGGAGGTCGTGGGGATGCCCGTGCGCAGAGAGTTCATTTTCGACACCAAAGAGGGCGCGCGAAAGGAGCTGGGCTTGAGCGGCTTCGTGGTCGTCTCCGCTTTCGGCAGTCAGGGCGCGAAGGTCATGAACGAGACCATTGCGGACATGATACCTCTGGAGCAGGCCGACGGCTTCCCCTTCCACCACATTCACGCCACCGGCAGCTTTGGTAAGGAGTGGATGCCCAAGCGGGTCATGGATAACGGCGTGGACTGGAAAAACTGCCCGGCGCTGGATATCCGGGAGTATATTTACGACATGCCCACTGTCATGGCGGCGGCGGATATCGTCATCGGCCGGGCGGGCAGCGCCACCTGCAATGAGATCGGCGCTTCCGGCACGCCCTGCATCCTCATCCCGTCGCCCAATGTGACGAACAACCATCAGGAAAAGAACGCCCGTGTGCTGGAAGCGGCGGGCGGCGCGGTGGTGGTGCTGGAAAAGGACTGCACGCCCGGGAAGCTGTATGAGCTGATCCGGTCGCTGCTGGCGGACGAAGACCGCCGCAGGGAGATGTCCCGGAAGCTGCACACGATGGTTCGCCTGGATTCCGCAGAGCGGATCTGTGATATTGTGGAGCAGCTGACCCAAAGCGAAAAATAACCCGCCTTACCCCAGGAGGAACACTATGGATACAACACAGGATAGCCGGGAAAACGGCGGAAAGCGCCGTCCGCAGACAGGCGGGCAGAATCGCGCTTCCCAGCGCCCCGGACAAAGCGCCCCGGAGCAGCGCCCCCGCCGCGCAGCGGAACAAAGCGCTCAGGAGCGCCCGCGTCGCGCACCAGAGCAGGGGACTCAGGAACGCCCGCGCCGCGCACCAGAGCAGAACGCCCCGGAACAGCGCCGCCGCGCAGCGGAACAGAGCACTCAGGAGCGGCCCCGTCGCGCGCCAGAGCAAAGCGCACAGGAACGCCCCCGCCGCCCGGTAGAGCAAAGCACGCAGGAGCGTTCTCGCCGTGCAGCAGAACAAACCGCCCCAGAACAGCGCCGCCGTGCGCCAGAGCAGAGCGCACAGGAGCGCCCCCGCCGTGCGCCAGAGCAGAACGCTCAGGAGCGTCCCCGTCGCGCGCCGGAACAGGACGCTCAGAGACGCCCCGCCCGGCAGGAAGAGCCTGACCGCCCGGCCAAAAGGGAAGCCAAGCCCCGTCAAAGAGCCGGAGAAGAAGCCGCAGCACGTCAGCGTGCAAAGCACCCCGCCGATTCCCGGAGGGGCGCACCGCGCCGCAAGCCCGTGGACGATGATGTCCCCAACAGGAAGCGCGCCTACGGAAACAGCAAGCCCAAAAAGAAATCGGCGCTGACCATGTTTGCCGAGACGCTCATGAGCGCGAAGAACCGCCCGAAGAAGCGCACCTCCCGGCGAACCGAAAGCAGCCGCCCGAAAACGCCCACTCCCGCCGTGATCTATACCCAGCCCCTGCCCTTCAACCGCGACCGGCTGATCGTCCAGCTGATAACGGCGACGGCGGTGGTTCTGGCCATCGTCATGGGACTGTCGGTATTCTTCAAGGTGGAGACCATCACGGTCACCGGCGCGGATACCTACAGTGCGTGGGCAGTGCGGGAAGCCTCGGGCATTTCCGAGGGAGACAAGCTCCTGACCTTCAGCAAAATCCGCGCTGCCAGCCAGATTATGGCAAATTTGCCCTATGTCAAGGGCGTGCGGATTGGTATAAAATTGCCGGATACGGTCAATATTATGATCGAAGAGGAGAGCGTGGTCTATGCCATCAAGTCCAGCGACGGACAGTGGTGGATGATGGACTCCGACGGCAGGGTCGTGGAGCAGGCGAACAACGCCAAGGCGGCCACGGCCACGCAGGTTCTGGGTGTCACGCTGGAAGCCCCCACGGTCAACGAAAAGGGCGTCGCCACGGAGATGACCCCTAGTGAGACCAACGAACTGGGAGAGCTGATCCCGGTGTCGACCACCGGTGCCCAGCGCCTGACTGCCGCGCTGCAGATCCTCAAGGCGCTGGAAAACAACGACATCGTGGGCGAAGCCGCCAGCGTGGACGTGACCAGCACCGAGGATATTATCCTCTGGTACGGCACCCGGTATCAGGTCAATCTGGGCGACACATCCCGCCTCGATTACAAGGTTGACTGCATGAACGACGCCATTTTGCAGATGAGCGACTACCAGAGCGGCGTTCTGGACATCAGCTTCACCATCTGGCCGAATCAGGTGGGCTATACGCCCTTCGCGTGATGTTATTATTTTGTAAATAATTTGCCGAAATGCCAGATTTTCTATTGACCAAATCGGGTTTTCGGGATAGAATGGGAAAGTACAGATGCAAAATTCAGGCAGCAGCGGCTCCGCCGTGTCTGCGAAAGATACATAGGAGGAAGAGATTATGTCCGAAACTATACAGGATCGCGTTGTGAAAATCAAGGTGATCGGTGTCGGCGGCGCCGGCAACAATGTTATCAACCGCATGATCGATGCCGGTGTAGGCGGCGTGGACTTCGTCGTGGTCAACACCGATAAGCAGGATCTGAATAAATCCGTCTGCAAGAACAAGATCCAGATCGGCGAGAAGCTGACCGGCGGCATGGGCGCAGGCTCCAAGCCCGAGATTGGCAAGAAGTCCGCCGAGGAGTCCCGGGCTGCCATTTCCAAGGCACTGGAAGGCACGGACATGGTCTTTATCACCGCCGGTATGGGCGGCGGCACCGGCACCGGCGCGGCTCCCATCGTGGCCGATCTGGCTCACGAGGCCGGTATCCTCACGGTCGGCGTTGTCACCAAACCCTTCAAGTTCGAGGGCGCGAACCGGATGCGTCAGGCTGAGCAGGGCATCACCGATCTCAGCGGCAAGGTCGATTCTCTGATCATCATTCCCAACGATCGTCTGAAATACGTCACCGACCAGAAGATCACCTTCGCCAACGCCTTCGGCATCGCCGACGATGTGCTGAAGCAGGCTGTGACCTCCATTTCCGAGCTGGTGGGCTTCTGCAAGAACGTCATCATCAATCTGGACTTTGCCGACGTGTCCGCCGTCATGAAGAACGCCGGACGCGCCCACATGGGCGTCGGCACCGCTTCCGGCAGGGAGAAGGCCGAGCAGGCCGCCACGGCCGCCGTTTCCAGCCCGCTGCTGGAGACCTCCATCAATGGCGCCACCGGCGTGCTGGTGAACGTTACCGGCTCCAACGAGATGACGCTGGACGACGTGGAGACCGCTGCCGGGATCGTGCAGGAAGCTGCCAACCCCGACGCCAACATCATCTTCGGCGCTACCATTTCCGACGAATTTCAGGATGAAATGCGCGTGACCGTAATCGCCACCGGCTTCGAGATGAAGCCCGAGAGCTTCGCCCCCGCCGCTGGTGCGGCCAAGCCCGCAGCGTCCAACAAGCCAAGCTTTGTCCCCGACGACATTGATACCCCCGTGGCCGCTTCCAAGCAGCCCACCAAGCCGGCGGACATGAGCGACATCGACGAGATTTTCAGCATTTTCAAGCGCTGATAAAATTGGGATAATGTACCGCATCCCGTCCCTTTCGGGACGGGATGTTTGCTGTAGCGGGGAGGAAAGCTATGGGTGCCTATGAAGCGCTGGCGGCCAGCTACGACCGCCTGACCAATGATGTGGACTATGGGGCAATAGTGACCTTTTATGAGGAAATTCTGAAAAAAGAGGGGTTAAAGCCCCGGACGGCAGTCGATCTTGCCTGCGGCACCGGTTCGGTGTCGGCAATCCTTGCCGGGAAGGGACTTTCCGTCATTGGCGTGGATATGTCCGAGGAAATGCTCACCGCCGCCCAGCAGAAATGCGCAGACCTGCCAAACCCGCCCCGCTTCGTCCGCCAGAGCCTGCAAAGGCTGTGCCTTCCCAGAGGCGTCGACCTCGCCGTCTGCGCGCTGGACAGCCTCGACTATATCACGAATCCGGAGGACTGCAAAGAGGCCATCCGGCGGGTCTGGAAGGCACTGAACCCCGGCGGAATTTTCATTTTCGACGTGAACACCCCGGAAAAACTCCGCGCCATGGACGGTCAGGTGTTTCTGGATGAGGACGATGATGTCTACTGCGTATGGCGGGGCGAATTTGACGAAGAAAGCAATATCTGCTCCTACGGCATGGATTTGTTCCAGCGCCGGGGGGAAACGTGGGTTCGTTCTTTTGAAGAACACAGGGAGTATGCCTATTCTCAGGAGCAGCTGACGGCCTACCTGAAAGCGGCGGGCTTCACCAACATCGCGGTCTACGCCGACCGCCGTTTTGAAGCGCCCGTGGCGGGGGAGCAGAGAGTATATTTTAAGGCGAGAAAGGGAAAGATAAAATGAAGGATTACTTAGTCCGGGGCATGAGCATGGACGGTTTTGTGAAGACCGTGGCCATCCGCTCCACGGAGCTTGTGCGCCGGGGTGCCCAGATTCAGAAAACGACTCCCAACGCCACTGCGGCCTTTGGACGCTGCCTGACGGCGGCTTCCATGATGGGCAACATGCAGAAGGTGGAGGACGGCTCCATGACGCTGCAGGTGCGGGGCGGCGGCCCCATCGGCACCATCACCGTGGTGTCCGATTCCGTGGGCAATGTCCGGGGCTGCGTCACCGAGCCGCGGGTGCCGCTGGTGGAGAAATACCCGGGAAAGCTGGACGTAGGCGCGACCGTCGGCACTGACGGCACGCTGACGGTCATCCGCGACCTGCAAATGAAGGAGCCGTATATCGGCTCGACCCAGCTGGTCTCCGGCGAGATCGGGGACGACGTGACCGCCTATTTCGCCCAAAGCGAGCAGACGCCCACGGCCTGCGCCCTTGGCGTGCTGGTTGACCGCGACCAGAGCGTAAAGGTGGCAGGTGGTTATCTGCTGCAGCTGCTGCCCGGCGCACCGGACGAAGTGATCGACGCGCTGGAAAAGGGCATTTCCCGGGCTGGGGCGGTGACGCCCATGCTGGAAGCGGGCATGACCCCGGAGGACATTCTGGGGCAGGTCTGCGGAAGTCTCGGCGTGGCGTTTCTGGAAACCACCGAGGTGACGTACAAGTGCTACTGCACCCGTGAGCGGGTAGAGCGCGCCCTGATAAGCCTTGGCAGGAAGGAATTGGAGGAGATCCGGGAGGAGGGCAAGACCTTCCCGGTAGAGTGCCAGTTCTGTGACGCGGTTTACAGCTTCACGCCGGAGGATATTGGAAAACTGTTGGAAAAAATTTGATATTTGACGGAAAAATGGTGGGAAACGGTGATTGCCCCTAAGCAAAATTCCATAGAAAAAAACGGAAAAAATGCTTGACAAAAAAGGGGTTTCTGTGTATAATAAACCACGTCGCTGAGGTGAAGAGCCGCGGGCGGCGTTGTTTGGGAGCATAGCTCAGCTGGGAGAGCACATGCCTTACAAGCATGGGGTCACAGGTTCGAGCCCTGTTGTTCCCACCATTTATCTGGCCCGGTGGTGCAGTCGGTTAGCACGCCAGCCTGTCACGCTGGAGGTCGACGG
>ERZ772867.2026-NODE-2026-length-20987-cov-17.185171_pt1 | contig 20987 bp, 14 predicted proteins | sample MGYA00511341_ERZ772867 | MGnify/ENA primary metagenome ERZ772867 (study PRJEB29015, sample SAMEA2737707) | human gut metagenome | biome: human gut; feature: human-associated habitat; material: faeces | place: China | collected 2012 ... | reverse complement strand
CAGGTATGTTTGCTTATCTAACTAATATAGAAAAGTTAGATTTATCAAAACTAGATACAACATATATAACAAATATGTCTAGAATGTTCTATAATAGTTCAGGACTAAAAAGTATAGACTTATCTAACTTTAATACTAGTAATGTTACTAGTATGGATCATATGTTTGATGGATGTTCTAATCTCACTTCATTAGATGTATCAACATTTAATACCAGTAAGGTAACTAGTATGTATTGGATATTTAATAAATTAAGTAAAATTACAAAATTGGATCTTAGTAATTTTGACACTAGTAATGTAACTGATATGACTGGAATGTTTAGATACTGTAATAGTCTAGTGGATTTAAACATATCCAATTTTAACACATCAAAAGTAAAAACAATGAGTGGTATGTTTTTGGGATGCAATGCACTGCAAAAACTTAATGTAAGTAATTTTAATACATCAAATGTTATTAATATGGGCCATATGTTTCAAGAATGCTCTAGTTTAATAGATTTAGATATAAGTAATTTCAATACTAGCAAAGTAACAAATATGAGTTGTATGTTTATGAACTGTAGTAGTTTAACTGCACTAGATTTATCCAATTTTAACATATCAAATGTAACTAATATGTATAGTATGTTTTCTGGTTGCAGTTCTTTAGTTAATTTAAACTTGTCTAGTTTTAATACATCAAATGTAACTAATATGAATGGTATGTTTTATGATTGCAGTTCTTTAGTTAATTTAAACTTGTCTAGTTTTAATACATCAAATGTAACTAATATGTATAGTATGTTTGCCTTTTGTAAAAATATTAAAACTATATATGTATCTGATTTATGGAATACATCAAATGTTACTAGTTCTTCTTTAATGTTTCATTTTTGTACTTCTTTATCTGGAGCAGTATCCTACGATAATACAAAAACAGATATATCTATGGCTAATTATACTACTGGATATTTAACATATAAAAGTAATAACTAAGAAAGATATGACTAATATCTTTCTTTTAGTATATATTTATGGCTTATATATAATGGGTATGTAGATACATTGTTATTAGACTATAGGCTAATAACAACACTTTAATACCTTAGAATTAAAGCGAATATAATATATTATCTAAATATGTCGAATATCTTTACAAATAAATAAACTATTGCTATAATGTAAGTGTAAAATAAAGGAGAGCCTATGATTACACAAACTATAGATATATCTAATGTAAAAAAGATATTAAAATGTTGTCCACATTACGATGATATAATAAATTCAGAAGTCGACTATGAAGATGAATTATCATTTGATTTAATAGATTGGTATAAAGATTTAATATTCTCTTGTAATGCCGATAACGAAGAAGAAGTAAAAATAATTAGATTAATTGATAGGAGTCTCTATATGTATGTAAATAGTTATAAATATAAAATAGGCTTAAAAAAAATAATAGATATAAAAGATATAGATTTAAATAGTGATAAAAGTATTAAAAATCTAATTAAAAAGATTATTAATTATACCACTAAATATGAAAATAACGAAATATTAAATATTACTAATGGAAGATGGCTATAAAATATTATAGCCATCTTAAATATTTAATAAACAAATTTCATAATAATATGATAAAATAATAAGTAGGTGGTAGTATGTATATAAATGTATTAACTCAAATAGGAGCCAAAGCAGTAGATCAAAATTATATCTATTCAGTACCAAAAGAATTAATAAGTAAAATAAAAGTAGGTATTAGAGTAAAAATAAGTTTTGGTAAAATGATTCTTGAAGGATTTGTTACTAAGATAAATCCAGATATAAATTATGATAAAACCAAAATAAAAGATATACTAGATATAGTAGATGATACTCCAGTATTAAATAAAGAAATGCTTCTTCTAGGTAAAGATATGAGTAATAAACTATTATGTTCATTAGTATCAGCCTATCAAGTAATGCTACCTAAAGCCCTAAAAGCTGAAATAAATACCAATATCAAAATAAAATATAATAAATATCTTAAAAGATTAAAAAGTATTGAAGAAATAGATGAATATATTAAAAATTGTAAATATGAAAGTCAAATAAATATATTATGTAAGTTAAAAGAAGGGGATATTCTAATAACTAAAATGACTAGTAGTATTAATACTATTATTAAATATGGTTTTGCTAAAATAGTCATGGAAGAAGAAAAAAGATATAATTATACAGGTTCACATAACTATAAGAAAGTAGAACTAACTGATAAACAAAAAGAAGTAGCTTCTAGAGTAATAAATTCATTCGGTACTTCAAAAACATTTCTTTTATATGGAGTTACCGGTTCTGGTAAAACTGAAGTATATATGAATATTATAGAGAAGACTATTAATAATGGAAAGACCGCTATTATGTTAGTACCAGAGATAAGTCTAACACCTCAAATAGTAGGTAAATTTATCTCTAGATTTGGTAATATAATATCTGTATTACATTCTAAATTATCTGATACTGAAAGATATGATGAATATAGAAAAATAACCGAAGGTAAATCTAAGATAGTAATAGGTACAAGAAGTGCTATCTTTGTACCATTTAATAATATTGGAGTAATAATAATCGATGAAGAACATACTTCTTCATATAAACAAGAAAATCATCCAAGGTATAATGCCAAAAATATAGCTATTTGGCGTAGTAACTATCATAAATGCCCAGTATTACTAGGTAGTGCTACTCCTAGTCTAGAATCAATGGCAAGAGCAGGTAATAAAGTATATGAACTTCTAACACTAACTACTAGAGTAGGATCTAGTACTCTTCCTAAAGTCCAAATAGTAGATATGAAAGAAGAAGTAAAAAAAGGCAATTTCATATTATCAAGTATTTTAAAAGAGAAGATAAAAGAAAAACTAGCTAAAAATGAACAAGTAATATTACTTCTAAATAGAAGAGGATACTCTTCAGTAATAACCTGCAGGGACTGTGGTTATACTTTGAAATGTCCAAACTGTGATATTACATATACTTATCATAAAAGTAGTAACAATCTAAAATGTCATTACTGTGGTAAATCAGTACCATTAAATAACAAATGTCCTAAATGTGGTGGCGAAAATGTCAAAGACTATGGTCTTGGTACTGAGAAACTAGAAGAAGAATTACATAAATTATATGACGCTAAAATAGTTAGAATGGATGTCGATACCACTAGTAAAAAAGGACAACATGAAAAAATAATTGAAGACTTTGGTAGTCATAAATATGATATCTTAATAGGTACTCAAATGATAGCTAAAGGCTTAGATTTTCCACTGGTAACTCTTGTGGGAGTAGTATCTGCTGACTCATCATTAATGGTACCAGACTTTAGAGCGGGAGAAAATACCTTCCAGTTACTTTCCCAAGTATCTGGTAGAGCGGGCCGTAGTACAAGTCCTGGTGAAGTAATAATCCAAACATATAATAAAGAACATTATAGTATCGAATTATCTTCAAGACACGACTATATAAGTTTCTATAAAGAAGAAATGCAAATGCGTAAAATGCTAAAATATTCACCATACTATTATATGACTTTAATTAGTATTACCTCTAAAGATTATAATATAGGTTTTGAAGAATCCGGTAAAATAGGAAACTATTTAAAAAGTAAATTAAACCCCAGTACCATAATATTGGGACCTACTACTGCAAGTATGTTTAAAATAAATAATATATATCATTATCAAATAATATTAAAATATCAAAAGGATAATAACCTATATGATACATTAAAATTTATTGATAGTATGTATAAAAATAATTCCAAGGTAAAAGTAGAGTTTGATTTTGATCCAATAAGGATATAAAAATCTTGCTCTTTTTTTCTTTTTACTATATAATTTAATTATGGTAGGTGATAGAGAATGAAGAAGTTATCAAATAAAGGATTTACTTTAATAGAGTTATTAGCCACAATATTAATAATAGGTTTAGTATTAGGTCTAACAACATATGGTATTATTAGTTCAGTAAAAAGTGCTAAAGATGAAGGCTCAAAATTAACATTAGCTGGTATAAAAGAAGCTGCTAGAACATATTCAAATGAATACACAGATGATACTTGGAAGGCTTCTAATAAACTTAATAATATATATTTTTGTACTACAATACAAGAACTTATTAATAAGGGTCTTTTAGATAAAAATGCTAAGAGTGTTGAAGGTAATACAATAGGTTTAAATGATTATATAGCAGTAGTAAAAGATAAAACTACTAAAGTAATAAAAAAAGAATTTGTTTTAACTTTACAAGCCTTCAATGAAGATGAAGAAAAACACGAGGCACATCAATATTGTACTGGTAATATTAAACCAGAAGATATAAAGAAATTGCCTATCATTAACAAAAAAAATACATATACTGATACTATAATTGCAGAATTTACAGATGCCGAATTTAAAACTAAAGATGGTAATGTTAGTAATATTAAAAAGAGAGAATGTCTTTATGACGAAACTACCAGTGGTAATTTTACAAGCGAAGGTACAATCACTAATAAAGAGTGTAAGATTGAAGGATTAGTACAAAACAAAAACTATTATGTTAAAGTTTGTATGACATCAAAAAATGATTCACGTGCTTGTTCTACTCCAGAAATAGTTAAAACAAAAGAAGTAAAATCTCCAAGTATAAATATAAATACAAATGATAGTATTAAGATAACTTATGATGATACCAATATAATAGATGAAAATGGTAATCAAAATGGTAATCATTATTTTAAATCTGATGTTAATGCTACATCTAATAAAAATGTAAGTACTTGTAACGAAGAGGGAGAAACTTTTTCTTGTAGTAGTGATAGTACTATAAATATTACAGAAGATAAATGGTATAAAGTAGATGACAAAGAAGTTAAATTATCTTATACAAATAGTGGAGATATTACTATAGCTGCGGTAACTAGAGACAAGAGTGGTAATTATAAATCTACTGATAAAAACTATAGTTTATATAAGATTATATTTAGTAGAGGAACTGCTGATACAATTGGTGGACAAACTAATGATATTAAAAAATTGTGTTTGGTAAATAAGGATGAAACATGTACTATTACTTCTCCAATTATAAAAAAAGCAGGATATAATGTAGTTGGTTGGAACACCGATAGTAATGCTATGACAAGTACTTGGTCACAAAACACTTCAAAAAATATAAATAAGAGTGAAACATATTTTCCAATAGTAAAATTAAAGACGTATACTATAAAATATAATGCTAATGGTGGAAGTGGTGCGCCTAGTAATCAAGTAAAAGAACATAATAAAAACATAACTTTAAGTACTAGTAAACCTATTAGAACAGGATATACGTTTGTTAATTGGAATACTAGTAGTGCTGGTAATGGAACCTCATATTCTGCTGGTGCAACATATTCTGGTAATAGTGATATAACTATGTATGCTCAGTGGCGTAGAAATAGAGTAATAATAAACTTTAGTGTTAATGGTGGTACCTTGATATCTACGGCAGCATATTCAGTAGATGCAAATGGTATAGTTACTAAAAATGGTAGTAATTTACATTCAATGTATTATAATGATACTATTATGTCTACTGGATTACCTAATTATAATAATTCAAGTTATTTAAATATTATGCGAAATGGTTATGAAGGTGTAAGTGGAGCAGAATGGAAATGTTTAAGTGGAAACTGTACTAAGCAAACATATAGTCAAGATACAAATACATATAAAGCTAGTGATTTCTGTGATGCTAGTAAAACTGATTGTACAATAACGCTTGGAGTTAATTGGACTGAAGTTAGTACAAAAACAATGTATATAAATGCTAATATTGGTTTAAATTGCCGTAGTGGTTCAGGAACAAGTTACTCTATAGTTACAGCTTATGCCTGCGGTGTACCAGTTAAAGTAAGAACTAAGCTAGTTAATGATTGGTGGTATGAGGTTGATGATAAATGCTACATGTCAAAAGGTGGAACAGGTTCAGATGGTAACTGGAAAGATTATTTGGTTGATAGTAGAAGTAAATTAACTTGTCCAACCAGTTCTGGCGGTTCTGGAGGCTCAGGCGGTGATTCTGGTGAAGGAAAATTGTTAAATTGTACTTGTAATGAAGATGCTGATTGCGGTGTTGCAGGAGGTAATTTAATTAATTTATATTGTGATACAAATATGAAGAGTGGAAAAACAGAAAAAGAAGGAAAATATATGTGTGCTTGGAAAAATAAATACAAACCAAATGTTACACATTGGTGTTGGACTCGATAAAAAGACAAATATTTAATTATAATAAAAAACTACTTAAAAAAAATTAATAGAAAGTAAGAAAACAAGTAAATATTAAAATACTTGTTTTTTTATACAAATTTTTCTTATTGTTTAAGCAAGCAAGAAATGCATTATATTTCAGTTATAAAATATCTTGCTCTTTTTTACCTTTTACTGTATAATTTAATTATGGTAGGTGATAAAGAATGAAGAAATTATCTAATAAGGGTTTTACTTTAATAGAGTTATTAGCCACAATATTAATAATAGGTTTAGTATTAGGTTTAACAACTTATGGTATTATTAGTTCAGTAGATAAGGCTAAAATTACTAGTACAACAATATCAGTAAGTGGTATAAAAGAAGCTGCTAGAACATATTCAAATGAATACACAGATGATACTTGGAAGGCTTCTAATAAACTTAATAATATATATTTTTGTACTACAATACAAGAACTTATTAATAAGGGTCTTTTAGATAAAAATGCTAAGAGTGTTGAAGGTAATACAATAGGTTTAAATGATTATATAGCAGTAGTAAAAGATAAAACTACTAAAGTAATAAAAAAAGAATTTGTTTTAACACCACAAATTAGTGAGAATGAAACGGATAAAATAGAGGCATTTAATTATTGTACTGGTGGTAAAAAACCAGAAAATATAAAGAAACTCCCTACTATTAAAGGGGAAAAAACATATACTGATACTATAATTGCAGAATTTACTGATGCCGAGTTTAAAACTAAAGATGGTACTAGTAGTAATATAACAGAAAGGAAATGCAGCTATGCTAAGAGTAGAATTGATGGCGGAAATGCAGAATTTATAGAAAATAACAATACTACAATTAATGGTAATAAATGTAAGATTACAGGACTAGAATCAAATACGGGATATGACATAAGAGTATGTATGACATCAAGTAATGATTCAGAGGCATGTACTACAAAAAATATTAAAACACTAGATATAAAAGAACCTACTATAAGCATAAATGGTAATGATAGTATTAAGATAACTTATGATGATACCAATATAATAGATGAAAATGGTAATCAAAATGGTAATCATTATTTTAAATCTGATATTAATGCTACATCTAATAAAAATGTAAAGAAGTGTACATTAAGTACTATAACAAATAATTATGTTTGTGATAAAGAGACCAAGGAAATATCAATTAATTCTTGGTATAAAGTATCAGATAAAGAAGTAATACTTTCTTATACAGAGAATGGAGATTTTGATGTTACTGCTGAAACAAGAGATAAAAGTAATAATTCTAAGTCAAGTACAAAAAGTTTTAGTTCTTATATAACTATATTTAGTAGAGGAACTGCTGATACAATTGGTGGACAAACTAGTGATATTAAAAAGTTATGTTTAGCAGATAGAAATAAAAGTTGTACTATTACTTCTCCAATTATAAAAAAAGCAGGATATAGTGTAGTTGGTTGGAATACTAATAGTAGTGCTACAACAAGCAGTTGGAATGTAAATATTTCAAAATCTATAAATAAGAGTGAAACATATTATCCAATAACTAAATTGTCAACATATACCATAACATATAATAATAATAATGGAAGTGGATGTACATCAAAGACTGTTAATTATAATTCACAAATTGGTACTTTATGTACTCCAAAAAGGAAAGGCTATACTTTTATTGGATGGTATAACCCTGATTACAAAGACAAACCTTTAAATTATTATGCTGATACAAATCCAGATTTATATAATGCTTTTAATTATGATGCAGATAAATTATATAACCATTATTTAACATATGGTGTAAATGAAGGCCGAAGAGTAGCACAATATTTATCATCTGATACATATAACTATACAAAAAATATAACAGTCTATGCTGGCTGGAAGGCAAATAAAATTAAAATTAAATATAATGTTAATGGTGGTCAATTAAATACTAATAATTCTGCTTATAGTACAAGTGGATCATATGTAACATTAAACGGAAGTACAATAATAGAAGCATATAATTATGGTGATATGTTAGGTTCGAATGGTTTATATAATTATAATAATCCTGCATATATAAATATTGTAAGAAGTGGCTATAAAGCAGTTAGTGGTAAAGAATGGTATAATGATGCAAAAAATACATTTAATCAAGCAACTAGATATGATGTCAATGATTTATGTGATGCATCTAATTCAGATTGTGAAGTAACATTATATGTTAATTGGATTAAGGAAGATTCTATTAATGATTATAGATGTTCAGGTAGTGATTACTATTATATTACTACATGTGATTCTGCTTCAAGCGCTGATGCAAGATGTAACTACACATCAAAGAATAAACAAAGTACATCAGGCACTATTCTCAGAAATAATTTAACACAATGTCATAAAGTTACATTTTATGCTGATGGAGGTAAATTTAGTGATGGCACTACAGAATTCTTCTTTATGGCCACCGCAGGAGTAAGGTATACCTTTGATAGTAGTTATTATTTAACGAATATTACTATGCCAAGGATATCAAGAAGCGGCTGCTCACTATATGGTTGGTACTATTATCCAGAAAGTAAAGTCATTAGGCAGTGGTTTGATGTTGATAGTGATGAATACAATATTGAACTTAAGGCTAATTGGTATTGCCCTAGTAGTGGTGGTACTGGTGGTGGTGGTACTGGCGGTTCTCCCGTAAAACCATGTGGCTATTGTACTAAAGATAGTCAATGTAGTGCTAGTAATTCATGTGGTGCTGCATGCGTAAATAACCAGTGTAGAGTATATCAGCAAAAGCCAAATGGTAGTTGTACAGGAACTTATGATGCATGTAATTAGAGGTGAAATATTATGAAAAAAAAGATATTAATTATACTACTATTAGTACTAGTATTTGCAATTATTTTTGTAACTATTATTTATATTACAAATAGAAATAATATAAAAATAGAAGAACTATATGGAACATGGACACTTGAAGAAAATAAAACTATATTAGATGGAAAAGAAACTTCTAATATGGTTCCATGGAGATGTGTTATTGAATTACAAAAAAATAATAATATGAAACTTTGCTACTATAATAGTGATGATAATATCGAGTGTGGCACAGTAAATTATACATATGAAGGCGGTATCTTAAATATTAAAGATAATGATTGGTATTTAAAAGGCAAATATTATGTTACTTTGGAAGATACCAATATGCTAATATTAAAACAAGAAATTTCAAAAGAGGAACAAACTATCATTTATTATAAAAGAAGCTAAAAAATATGAATTTATTTCATATTTTTTTCTTATTACTAATATATTTAAATAGAAAGAAGAGGAAAGAATATGATTAATAAGAAAAATTTATGGTTTTTAACATTATTTAGTTTAGTATTAGTATTATCTATTTATTATGTAACAATGCCTAATGAAGTATTTGATAAAGATTTATCAAATAAAGAATCAGAAACTACAAGTACAGAAATAAAAGAATCAAGTGTAGTTGCTTCTCTTAAAGTAGAAGATGATACCACAGTTAAAGAAAAAATAAATAGCTTGAAAGAAAAAATTACTGATAAAAGTGTCAGTATCGAAGAAAAAAACAATTATTTTGAAGAATTAAAATTAATAAATAAAAATTCTTCTAAAGAAGAGACAATAGAAACTAAGATAAAAGAAATGTGCAGTTGTGATAATTTTGTTAAAATAGATGGTGATAATGTAAGAGTGGTACTCGATTCAGATGATTCTAATACCTCTAAAGCTAATGAAATAATGCGACTAGTTCAAAAAGAATTTGATAATAAAATGTATATTTCAGTAAAATTTAATTAAATTAGGTTAAAATACCTCACTTTATTTTAATATAGGAATACAATAATATGAAAAGACATTGACCACCCTATGTACAAGGGAAGTGAGGTATTTATGAGTAAAGGTATATTAACCAAAAGAGAAAAAGAAGTATTTTCGTTACTAGTGGATAATAAAAGTACGAAAGAAATAGCTGATATTTTAAATATTAGTGAGAAAACAGTTAGAAATCATATTTCTAATACTATGCAAAAACTATCTGTAAAAGGAAGAGCACAAGCGGTGGTAGAACTAATTAGGCTTGGTGAAATATCATTATAAGCACAAATTGTGCTTTTTTCTTTTTCTCATGTAATTTATTTACTAATTAACACATATATTTTACTAGGTGATAGGTTTATGTTAAAAAGAATGTCTATTAAAAAAATAATGGTATCTACTGCAGCAGTTTTACTGCTGCTAATAATATATTTAATACCAGATAATAGAAAAGAAATAGAATTAAAAAACAAAGATATTGAATATACTTATAATAATATTACTGACACAATATATTTAATAGATAAAAATGATTATGTAGCAAGAACAAATATTGTTAGTTGTAATTGTAATGATATAGATAAAGCTAAAGATCTATTAGATAGTCTTACTATTGGAGGAAAAAAATCAAATATTATTCCTAATGGTTTTAGGAGTATTATACCACCAGATACTAGTATACTTAATATAGAATTAAAAGATAAAGTATTAACAATAGATTTTTCTAAAGAATTTCTTGATGTATCAGAAGTAGAAGAAGAAAAGATGATTGAATCAATAATTTATACTTTAACTAGTATCAAAGGTATAGATAAAATAATAATTAAAGTAGAAGGAAATATATTAACAAATCTTCCACATAGCAAAAAAATAATTCCTTCAGTATTAGATAGAAGTTATGGTATAAATAAAGAATATGAATTAACAACGATTAATAATATTGATTCATATACGGTATATTATGTAAATAAATATAACGATAGTAATTATTATGTACCAGTAACTAAATATATAAATAAAGAGGAAATAGAACCGGTAAAAGTAATAATTAAAGAATTAAGTAGTTCTCCAATATATGAAACAAATTTAATGAGTCATTTAAATGCCGGTGTAGTATTAAATGACTATGAATTAGAAGGTAATAATTTAAAATTAAATTTCAATGAACTATTATTAAGTGATCCAGATAGTAACAAAATACTTGAAGAAGTTATATACACAATAGGACTTTCTATGAATGATATATATAATAATTTAGAAACAGTATCTTTTTATGTTAATAATAATGAGGTATATGCTTTAACATTAAGTGATTTGAAATAAAAAATATTTTCTTTCAATTGACTAATAAACTTCAAAATGATATACTTAAATAGAAAGAGTAGGAGATATCTATGAAGGAAAATAAAAAAATTAAAATAATTGGAACTATTATTGGTATAGTACTATTTGTTATATTGATCGCAGGATTTACTTTTGCTTGGTTTACTTGGGAAAGTAGTAGAATAAATATAAGTGGTAATACAGCTTGTTTTAATATTAATTATACCGAAGGTAATTTAGTTACTGATGATATGCTACTTGTAGATGCTAATAAATTAATATCTAATAATAAGATTACAATAAAAAGAGGAATGGCTGTAACTAATTTAAGTGCTAGCAAAGATCCAAAATGCACAAAAGTAAAAGCCAAATTATCCATTCAATTAAATGCAGATTTAATACCAAGCATATATAATGCTTCGGGTAGTTGTTCTGGAGCACTAAATTATGTAGTAGCAAGTTATGATGCATCCCTATTTTCTGGAGTTGATGCAAGAACGCTAGAAAATATGACTTTTGATATTTTAGCTACAGATACTATTCCAAGTTCTGGTAGTAGAACTGTCTATGAAAAAGCACTTGCTGATGATGGTACAAGACAAGATTATCTAATAATATTTTATATAGATGGAAATAAAGCTAATGATGATATTGATAGTAAAAATATTATTGTTAAAGCTAATGTGACTGCTGTTCAAACTAATTAAAAAAAATACTAGAATAATAAACTCTAGTATTTTTTAATTACTCCAAAATAGGTGAAAAGTAAAATAAAAAAGCCTTATTTTATAAGGCTTTAATATTTAAAGTGGTGTCCTGGTGGAGATTCGAACTCCAGACCGATCGCTTAGAAGGCGATTGCTCTATCCAGCTGAGCTACCAAGACATCAGTCAATATAGATTATACAACAACATTAAAAAAATAGCAACCATTTTTTAAAAAAAATTGCAAAAATTTAATATTTAATATATAATTTAATTGTAGGTGAGTAATGAAAAAGAAAATTAATATTATATATTTACTATTTATGTTATTTTTAGTACTATTAAACTACATTACTAAGAATAGTAATATATTAAATTTAGTATTAAGCTCTAGTCTAAGTATATTACTATATAATATATTTTCAGAATTAAATATAAAAAGTACATTAGAAAAGTATAAAAATAAATATAAAATATATAAAATAACAATTATATTTATTAGTTTATTATTTATAGTATTTAGTGCATTATCATTCTTAATAGGTAGTGTTATGTCTATTAAAGGATTAAATATAATAAATGTACTTGGAGTATTATTTACTTTAACTATAATTATAATTAAAATAACAAGTATATTTCTAGAATATACAAAATATAAAAAACTGGGTAATAAATTATTTAATATATATTTATTATTACTATTATTAATAAATAGTATATCAAGTATACTTTTATATCAAGTATTTAAATTAGATGATTATATTAAAGTATTACTGTTATACTCAGTAAATATAATGATATTTATTATAATAATGTTATTACTATATATCTTTATATTAAGAAAAAATAAAGTAAAAGTAAGAGAAAAATATAATTATAAAGAAATAATAAGAAGTATATTAGATATTAATAAAAGTATAACTATATATAATCTTATTAAAGAAGGCTATATATATACATCAATAATAATACTATATTATACTTTAATTAATAAATATAATTATAGTTATGAAAATACAAGTATAATTATAGTTAATGTATACTTCTATGGAATATACTTTATAAAATATATTAGTTATATATTAAAAAAACATCTTGAAGTAAATAGCGATAATTTTAGTAATCAAATAATTAAAGTATCTAATTATTTGATTACAATAACAATACTTTTAATGATAATATCAGGTCCTATTTGTAAAATACTATTTAGTAATAATAATTTTCTGTTTGATTTAGTAGTATTAATATTCTTTTATACATTATATAATTATGTAATGGATATAAGTATAAAAGTTACCAGTAGTAAAATAAATAAAATATCCTTATTAAGTGGATTAATAATTAAACTAGTATTTGAAATACCACTTATTAATGCCAGTTATCGTATGGGTAGTAGTCTATATTTTGGTAGTGTATTATCTATAATAATAGGTATGGCTACTAGTACAATTATTAGTATTATATTTATAAATAAAAAGTTAAAAATAAGCATTTTAAATAATTTTAGTAATATTTTAAATATTATTTACGAAAATATAATATTATGCTTAATATTAGTATTATTAACCTTAATAGTAAAAGTAGAAAATACTAGTATAATAGGAAGTATCTTGGTAATAATATTCTATACATTTATTACAATATTATTTTACATAATCAAAAAAATACTCAAGAAAAAAGTGTGAGTTTATTGCACTTTTTTTTATATTATGATATCATTGTATTAGTAGAAAAGTAAGGTGAATATAATGAAAAAGAGTAAACTATTTATGATAATTTCTTTAAGTGTATTAGTGATAACAATAATAGTAAGTGGTACTTATGCTTTATATAAAGCTCAGTTATCTAAAAATATTGGAGTAAATACAACAACACATGGACTAGCATATTATATTAATTATGTTAAAGGTACTGATATAACTGCCGCTACTTTAAATCCTAGTACTTCTTATGAAAGCGGAGCAAGTAGCGATATTGAATTTTGGAAGAAAGACGACTCTTATGATATATACGGTAAAATAGATTTAACTGTTAATACTATAGGTACTAATTTAAAAAATAGTGCTGCACTTAAATATGCCGTAGTAAATAATGGTAATGTACTAAAGGAGGGATCTTTAAAAGGTACTACATCCGGTTCAAAAGTAACAATATTAAAAAATCTATATCTAGAACAAACTAAGCAAATATATACAGTATATGTATGGCTTGATAATAGTGAAGAACTAGGTAATATATCTAATGAATCTCTTAGTATATCAGTAGATTGCACTGCTAGTCTTCAAAAAGAACCAACAGCAGCAGACACTATTATTAGTTTATATACTAGTGCAGCAAAGGTAACAGCAACAAATAATAGTATTACATATAATACAGCACCATCAGTATCATTAATGAATGATAGACTGGGTGGTACTACAACTAGTCTAGATGGTGGCAATATAAGATATTATGGAGCAAGTCCAAATAACTATATATACTTTAATTGTTCTGACTATAGTAATCAAACATCTAGTACATGTGAAACATGGCGTATAATAGGAGTATTTGATGGTAAGTTAAAACTAATAAGAGGTAGTCAAATAGGAAAATATTCTTGGGATAACAAGAATATTAGTACTGGAGCAGAAAATAATTCTGGTAAAAATGACTGGACTACAGCAAGATTAATGAAACTACTTAATCCAAGAGATTATTATAAAGTAGACTCTAACGACAACAATCTAGGGCAGAGTTTATATTACAATAGTGCGTCAGGAAAATGTTATAGTGGTCAAAATAATGCCACAGTAGATTGTGATTTTACAAGTACAGGAATAAAAAATGATGAAACAAGAAATATGATTGCAGAGACAACATATTATTTAGGAGGCTGGAATAGTTATTCAGTATATCCAAATGAAATATATGAATATGAAAGAGGAACAACAGTATATACAGGAAGACCACCAACATGGCCAGGAAAAATAGCGCTAGCATATCCAAGTGATTATGGCTATGCGGCGGATTTAAATCAGTGTAAAGATAAAACACTATACGATTACGATAATAGTACTTGTACTTCAAACAACTGGATGAAAGCAATTTTAGGTACTTCTAGTCATGGATGGTTATTAACCCCTCGTTCCGGCGGTTCGTACAATGCGTGGAATGTGTATTCGGGCGGCTATGTGGGCAGCACCTACCTTGCGTATTATGCGATTGGGGCCGTGCCAGTCCTTTCTCTAAGTTCTAAACTGGGAATAGAGTCAGGAGATGGCTCAAGTAGTAATCCGTACAAATTAAGTGCGTAAGCAGTTAAATTGTGATAACTTTGGTAGGAAGAACTTGGTAAGGGACCCCTCAAACAGGTGAAGTCTGTTAGGGGCAAGGGCGGCGAAAGTCGCCAAGAGAAGATAAGTATTCATGGAAAGGCGAAAAATGAAAAATAAATTTTGGTATTAACACTAGTTTGGTGCCTTATAAAGTAAAATAGATATGTAGATAAAAAGAATAGAAAGGAAAGGATATTATGACTAATGTAAGTAATTACTATATAGATAGTAAAAATAAATTAATTAGTGATAAAGAATCTTATATTATAGGTAATAAATATAGATTTACAATATTAACTCCTAGAATGATAAGATTAGAATATAGTATTAATGGTGTATTTGAAGATAGACCAACTTCTTTAGTAATAAATAGAGCTTTTCCTAAAGTACCATATTCTATTACTGAAAGTAGTACTCTTATTCAAATAGATACTGGTATATTTACTTTATCTTATGTAAAAGATAGTGATTTTAAATCAACTACTTTTGGTAGTAATATAAAAGCAGTAATAAATGGTACCAATAAAGAATGGCAGGCAGGTAGCAAAGAAATAAGAAATATGCGAGCCATTAATTATTCAATAGATAGTATCAAAGATAAAATAATATTAGATAAAGGATTATATTCCTTAGACGGAATATGTCTAATAGATGATTCTGGGTCTCTAGTATTAGATGAAAACGATAATTTCATAGAAAGACCTAAGGATATAAAAGATTTATATCTAATTATGTATAATAATGATTTTGAAGGCTGTCTAACAGATTATTTTACTCTAACAGGCTATCCTAATTTAATACCAAGATATGCTCTTGGAGCTATATGGTATAAGAACGATAACTATAGTACTAGTGATATAGTTAATTTAGTAAATAAATTCAATATAAATAATATTCCAATATCAGTATTTCTACTCGGAGACTATTGGCATAATGGAAGTACATTAATACCAAGTATAGATTTAAAATATATAAGTAGTTATTTAAATAACAATAATATAAAACTAGGAGTAACAATAAATCCTACTAGTTATATAAATAAAGGTACTAATGAATATAACTATATAAGTAGTTATACTAACTTAGATAAAGTAAACTTTATTCCTTTATCTAATGATAAGATAGGTATATATTTTAATATATTTATAAATAACTTAAATAATCTTGGAGTAGCAGTATATAGTATTGATTATAATAATCCATTAGATAGAATAAATTTATGGAAGATAGACCACTATCACCATGGCCTAAGTAATATCAAGAATATAAGAGGCTTAACACTATCCAGAAATGCTAATATAGCTATGCATAGATATCCCATTATCTGGAGTGGTAAAACCTTAGTAAACTGGACAACATTAAATTTATTACCAAGATATAATTCTCAAGGATATAACATGGGCTTATCCTTTATAGCTCATCCTATTGGTGGCTATCACGGTGGTATTGAAGAAGACGAATTATACTTAAGGTATATTGAGTTCTCTTGTTTCTCACCAATATTTCTCTTAGCTAGTGAAGGCGGAGTATACTATAAAAGAGAACCATGGAAATGGAATAGTATCATTAGAAATAATATAATATACTATATGAATTTAAGATATAAACTAATACCATATCTATATAGTGAAAGTTATAACTATCATAAAACTGGGCATGGACTAGTAAAACCATTCTATATAGATTATCCTAAGATAATAGATGAACCACTATATAAGAATGAATACTTCTTCTGTAGAAACTTCTTTATAGCCCCAATTACTGAAAGAAAAAATAGTGTTATTAAAAGATCAATAAAGAAAATATATGTACCAAATGGTATATGGTTTGATTACCTAAATGGTAAAAAATATACTGGTAATAAATACTATAATAACTTCTATCGTGATGAAGACTATCCTGTATTTGTTAAAGCCGGTTCTATCATACCAACAAGTATAAATATTAAAGAAGATATACCAAGTATATTAGAACTAAATATATATCCACTAGATAATGGTGAGTATTCCTTCTACGAAGATGATGGCTATTCTAATAACTATAAAAAAGGCTTATACATGATAACTAAGTTTAATTATCAGTATGAATTAGATAATTATACATTTATTATCTCAAGAGAAGAAGGTAAGAACTTATTATCCAGAAGAACATACTTACTTAGATTTAAAAATACTAGAAATATAACTGAAGTAAATATTGAAGATAAAACAATAAGTTATAGCACTTATTATGATAGAGATGACTTTATCATAAAAATAGATAATGCTATCGTAGGTAGAGAAATCAAAGTAAATATCAAAGGTACTAATATACTTGTAGGATCAGATGTAATAATAAATGAAGAAATAAAAAATATCTTATTTGATCTAGAAATAAGAACAAACTTAAAAGAAGAATTAGATAAGATACTATTTAGTGATTTAGAAATAAGAAAGAAAAGAATAAAAATAAGAAAACTAAAAAGAAAAGGTTTAGATAAAAAATATATAAATGTATTTATAAATCTACTTGAATATATAGAAAAATCATAGTATAATACATAGATATATAAGGAGGCATTTATGAAAGATATACTAAAAATATTATTAGAATTCTTAATTGTATATATTGGAGTATTTATATTATATTGGTTAATCTTTGTAAGAAAGAAAACTAAATATAATCCCAATAAAGTACCCGTAGAATTCTATTACTTAGTTAGCCTCTACCGATTAGATCAAAGTAAAATAAACTATAAGAAATTTATTTATGCTACGGCTTTTGTTAATACCTTTATTATAGATACAACATATATAATAATATCTAAATTATTAGATAAATGGATGTGGCAATTAATCGTAGGTATATTTATAATAATACTACTAATAATTATTCTATATGGTCTACTTGGTAGATACTATCAAAAACATGGTATGGTAAGTACTAAGACTATCAAAGTAAAAGATACTCCTAAAGATAAAAATGTCCCAAAAAAGACTAATACAGCAAAGAAAAGAGGTAACAAAAATGTATAATTTTAGAAAGACAGAAAAGAAATGGCAAGATTATTGGGAAGAAAATAAAACATTTAAGACCGATATAAGAGACTTTAGTAAACCAAAGTATTATGCTCTAGATATGTTTCCATATCCATCAGGAGTAGGTCTTCACGTTGGCCATCCTGAAGGATATACTGCTACTGACATAGTAGCAAGAATGAAGAGAATGCAAGGCTATAATGTTTTACATCCAATGGGTTGGGATGCCTTTGGCCTACCCGCAGAACAATATGCCGTTAAAACAGGAAATCATCCAAGCGGTTTTACCGAGTCAAATATTAAAGTATTCAAAAAACAATTAAAAGAATTAGGTTTCTCTTATGATTGGGATAGAGAAATATCAACAGCAGATCCATCTTATTATAAATGGACCCAGTGGATATTTAAAAGACTATATATGGATGGCTATGCTAAATATATTGATATGCCCGTTAACTGGTGTGAAGAATTAGGAACAGTACTATCTAACGATGAAGTAATAGACGGTAAGAGTGAAAGAGGAGGCTATCCAGTAGTTCGAAAGAATATGAAACAGTGGTCTATGGATATACCTAAGTTTGCCGATAGACTTCTAAATAACCTAGATAATTTAGATTGGCCAGAATCCACTAAAGAAATCCAAAGAAACTGGATAGGTAAGAGTTATGGTGCTAATATTACTTTCAAAGTAGATGGTACCGATAAAGAATTCACAGTATTCACTACAAGATGTGATACCTTGTTTGGTGCTACCTACTGTGTGCTTGCTCCTGAACATAGTCTAGTAAAAGAAATAACAACTCCTGAATATAAAGATGTAGTAGAGGATTATATCAAGTTATCAGCCTCTAAGTCAGAACTAGAAAGAACAAATGCTAGTAAAGAAAAAACAGGTGTATTCACCGGAGCTTATGCTATTAATCCAGTAAATAACAAAAAGATACCTATCTGGATAAGTGATTATGTTCTAGCAAGTTATGCTAATGGAGCCATTATGGCAGTACCTGCTCACGATGAAAGAGACTATGAATTTGCTAAGAAATTTAATCTAGATATCATACCAGTAATTGAAGGCGGCGATATCGCTAAAGAAGCTTATACAGGAGATGGACTTCACATCAATAGCGGGTTCTTAAATGGTTTAAATAAAGAAGACTCTATCAAAAAGATGATAGAATATCTTGAAGAAAATAAATTAGGTACTAAGAAAGTTAACTATAAAATAAGAGAATGGATATTTGCTCGTCAAAGATATTGGGGTGAGCCAGTACCAGTAATTCATATGGAAGATGGTACTATCAAATTAGTACCAGATGAAGAGTTACCACTTACTCTTCCAATAATGGATGACTATAAAGGTAAGAATGGTATGGCACCATTAGAGAATGCTACCAAGTGGAAAAATGTAGTAATAGATGGTATGAAGGGTAAAAGAGAAACTTCCACTATGCCAGGAGCAGCAGGCTCTTCTTGGTATTATTTAAGATATATTGATCCACATAATGATAACGAAATAGGAGATCCAGAATTATTAAAACACTGGATGCCAGTAGATCTATATGTCGGAGGGCCAGAACACGCTGTTGGTCACTTATTATACTCTAGAATGTGGTGTAATTATCTATATGATAAAGGAATATCACCAGTACCAGAACCATTTAAAAAACTAGTTCACCAAGGTATGATACTAGGAGAAAACAATATTAAGATGGGTAAGAGATATCCAGAGTATGTCGTAAATCCATCAGATATAGTAGTATCTCATGGAGCAGATGCTCTAAGATTATATGAAATGTTTATGGGACCACTTGAAGCAGATAAACCATGGAGTAATGCTGGTATAGATGCTTCAAAGAAATTCCTTGATAGAATATATAGATTATTTGAAGAAAACAAAGTTCTTGATAAAGAAAATAAAAATCTTGAAAAGATATATCATCAAACTATAAAGAAAGTAACTAATGACTATGAAACACTTAACTTTAATACGGCAATTAGTCAAATGATGATCTTTATTAATGCTGTATATAAAGAAGGTTATTTACCTACTGAATATGCTGAAGGTTTTGTTAAAATACTTAGTCCATTATGTCCTCATCTAGGAGAAGAACTATGGAGTATGTTAGGACATAATAATACTATAACTTATGAACCATGGCCTACTTATGATGAATCTAAGACTACTGAAGATACCATTGAAATAGCCATTCAAGTTAATGGTAAAGTAAGAGATACTGTTAAAGTATTTAAAGATATTTCTAAAGAAGACTTAGAAAAAGAGGCTTTAAATAGTGACATTATTAAAAAGTGGTTAGAAGGTAAAGAAGTAGTAAAAATAATAACTATTCCGGGTAGAATAGTTAATATAGTAATAAGGTAATCATTAATTTGATTATCTTTTTTCTTATTCAGTTCGAGCCTATAGTCTCTCACTGTTAAACAAAGCCTAAGGTCTTTGTTTAAAATATTTATTATTTGTATACATTTGTATTATATACAAAATTCTCATAAACACTTATAAATAAAAGCTTTACAAAGATATTAAAAA